>ERZ778017.551-NODE-551-length-49257-cov-5.715215_pt1 | contig 49257 bp, 48 predicted proteins | sample MGYA00375747_ERZ778017 | MGnify/ENA primary metagenome ERZ778017 (study PRJEB29350, sample SAMN05509838) | bioreactor metagenome | biome: bioreactor; material: wastewater | place: South Africa: University of Cape Town | collected 2014-03-17 ...
ATCCCGTGACGACGTTGACGACCCCGTCGGGGAATCCCGCCTCGGACGAGAGCTCTGCGAGGCGCAGGATCGTCCGCGACGTGTATTCGCTGGGCTTTACCACCACGGTGTTGCCGGCGGCCAGCGCCGGGGCGATCTTCGAGGTTGTCAGCGTCAGCGGAGAGTTCCAGGGTGTGATCGCCCCGACCACGCCCAGCGGCTCGTGCTGCGTGTAGTTGAGGATCGCGAGGTTCGTCGTGGGCACCTGAGCCCCCTGCACCTTGTCGGCCAGCCCCGCGTAGTAGTAGTAGTACTCCGGCAGGCTGCGCAGCTGCCCGCGCATCTCGCGCAGCAGCTTGCCGTTGTCCAGGGTCTCGAGCATCGCGAGCTCGTCGGCGTGTTCGCCGATCAGATCCCCCAGCCGCCGCAGCAGGTGGCCGCGTCCAGTGGGCGTCAGGCCCGACCAGGCGCGTGATTCGAACGCGGTGCGCGCGGTGGTCATGGCTCGATCGATGTCGGGCGCGGTGCCACGTGCTGCCTCGTACAGCACATCGAGTGTGGCGGGGTTGGTGCTGGGGAAATACTCGCCGCCGGCGGGTGCGACGTGCGTGCCGCCGATGAAGTGCGAGAGTCGTTCAGCCACGGCGTTCTCCTTCGAGTCGTGAGGGGGTGGAGGTCTCCGTCTGCGCCAAGAAGGAGGCGATGACATCGACGAGCCCCCGGGTGTCTTCCACCGGGATCATGTGGTGTGCGCCCGGGATGATCTCTGCCCGGCAGCCAGGGATGGCGTCGGCGAGCCGTCGCGTCATCTCCGGCGTCGATCCGGGGTCGAGCTGGCCGGTGACCGCGAGCGCGGGAACCGTGATCTCGCCGAGTCGCGGACCGATCTCGCGGTCGCCGCGGGCGAAGACCGCGTATGCGTGCAGGAACGATTCGACGTCATTGCGGGACAGTGTGCGGCGAGTCGCGTCGACGACGGCCGGCGAGACTGTCGAGCCGTCGGGGTACCAGCGCTGCAGGGAGGCCTCGGTGCTGGCGGTGAAGTCGTCACGCGCGTTCTGCAGACGCTTCTCGACCTGCGCGGACTCCAGCGGTGTGCGCCGGCATACGGAGCTCACGCAGACGAGTGAGAGCAGCTGGTCGGGAATCGATCGTGCCAGCTGCTGGGCGATCAATGCGCCGAGCGAGAACCCGACGAGGTGGAACCGGCCGTCGGGCAGGCGGGCGAGCACATCGGCGGCCAACGACGCCAACGTCTGCGGCGTGCGCAGCGGAGGCCGGGAGCCGTGTCCGGGCAGATCGAGCGCGACGCACTCGCGGGCGATCCGCGAGGTGAAGGGCTCCCACATCGTGTGGTCCAGCCCCACGCCGTGGAGCAGCACCACGGGCGCGCCCGATGCGCTCATCGCCGTCACTTCTGTTCGGACGACAACGCCGCAAGCCGCTGTTGCGGACGGCCCTGGGCGGCGCCGGCGAGCGCGATGATGATCTCGTCGGGATGCGGCGCGTCGGCCAGACGCACCTCGACGGACTGGTGGTGCGACCGGATCGTGGCATCCGTGAAGTGCTTCAGCGGGATGTCGAACGAGACGCCCGCGGGTCCGCGCTTCTCGACCGCTGGAAGCAGGGTGCTGGCGCCGGCCGCGCGACGGAAGTGGTCGCCGAACTTCAGCGTGTGGATGAGAGCCGAGCCGTGCTCGATCTCGCCGTTGAGTCCTACGATGGCGGCCTTGCCGTATGCCTCGAGCGGGCCACCCAGCGCCGCCATCACCCGCGGCGCGAGCAGGGCGCCCAGGTCGGAGGCGACGGCGTCGATGCCCGGCGCGAGATCCTCGACGAACCCTTGGCCGGCCCACGGGTTCTCGATGACGACGGCGACGATCGCCAGGCGAGCGATGGGATCGACCGCGCGGCCGCCCTCTTCGGCGACCTCTTCGACGGTGGTGACGAGCTTGCGATAGTTCACAGCGTGATCTCCTTCAGGATGTCGGACGTGACGGGTGCATCGGTCGTGCGGTCGCCGATGCGGGCATGGGGCCGTGGTCCGGTGGATGCCGCGGCGATCACGACGATCTCGTCGGGGTGCGGTGCATCCGGCAGATCGACGGTGATCGTCTGGTAATAGTCGCGGGTGGCGGCGGCGGTCTTGTGCCACAACGGGATCCGTACGACGTCGCCCGGTGAGGCATGGCCATCGACGAAGCAGAGGATCGAGCTGCCCTCGAGCGCTTCGCGCATGAGGTTGCCGAAGTACGGCGTGTGGATGAACGCGGCGGCGTGCTCGAGCTCTCCGGCAGAGCCCACGAACGCCGCCTTCCCGAAGGCCTGAATGGCGGGCGCGCCGCCCAGCGCGGCGCGCAGCCGGTCGGTCAGCAGCTTCGCCAGCAGCGGTGCGATGCGCCGGGTCGCCGGTGCGAGGTCTTCGTCGGTACCGGTTCCGATCCAGGGGTTGTGGATCACGGCGACGGCGGCGGCCCGCCGGATGTCGTCCGCCTGGGCGCGCGGGAGCTCCTCGGATGCCGTCATGATCGTGCGCAGCCCGGATGAGCGGGCGATCGCGTCGTAGTCGTGCAGCGTAGTCCGGTCGCTGAGGTCGACGACCGATTCGGTCAGTGAGGGTGTGATCACGCGTTCCGCTCCTTGTCGTTCACGCAGTGGATACCGGAAACCTTCGATGGCACTGCACAGGCCGATGGACGGGCGTGTCGGACAGACACGAACATGTCGCGCCGGGCGGGCGCTCGTCGCGCCTTCTGCGACCGACGATAGCTTGCATGCAACAGACGCGCAATGCCAGGGAGAGAATCTCTGGAAAAGACGCTTTGAGCATTGATATCTCGCCGAGTCGAGCAGGAAGCATCCTGCCGTGTTCCATGCAACAGCATCAGCAGACTACTGTCGTCCGTATCAGGATGCGACAGCTGTCGGCGCCGCCATGCGCGGACTCTCCGAGAGGATCTCGCGTGCCGAGGAGGCGACATGGTCTCGCATCGCGTGCTCGGCACGATAGCCGTCGCGGTCCCGGATGAGCTCGAAGATGCGCCGGTGCTCCTGGACCGACTGCGTGAGGCGCCCCGGATGGCTGAGCGACCGACTCACCAGGCGTGGATAGGCCAGCTGGTTCATCAAGGTGCGGTAGTGGTCGGACAGCTTGGTGTTGTCGGCGCCTTGCAGGAGCGTCTGATGGAACTCGGCGACCAGCCGTTCGTACTCGGCGTGATCGTCTGCGGCGGCGGCCCGCTCGGCGGCCAGGACGTTGCGCTCCAGGATGTCGAGCTCGGCGGTCTGGCCACGCCCGGCCATCAACCGCGCGGCGAGTCCTTCCAGAGCCTCCTTGACCTCGAACATCTCCACGATCTCGCGCCTGCTGGTGATCCGTACGAACGAGCCGACCTTGGAGCGGATCTCGACGAGGCCCTCGGATTGCAGCTGCTTGAGGCATTCGCGCACGGGGGTCCGGCTCACGCCGAACTCCGACGAGAGCTTCGCCTCCGACAGGGCCATCCCCGGCTCGTATTCGCCATCGATGATCAACTGGCGCAGGCGATCCAGCAGCAGCGCCTGAGTGAGTGCACCGCTGTCTTCGGCTTCCTTCTTCATGATCTTGTTCTCCATCAGGTAGGCCGACACCGCAGCGGCCGGGCGCGTGGCGGACCCGGCCCGTCAGGTGGCATCATAGGCGGTCGCGCTCACGAGAGGCGCCCACCAGATCGCCGATCCATGTATGGTACATCACCATGCAGCCTCGCGCCGTGTGCTCTGATCTCGCCGTCTTAAAACAGGGAAGTTCCCCTCGTTCTTGACACGATAGAGACTCCGGTCTAACGTTCACTACCATGCATCACACAGCGGTGATGCCACCGACCTCACTGAGAGCACGTCGACAAACCGACGTTCGCGAGCTCTCGTCGAACAACAAGGGAGTCTTGACCATGAGAAGCAGGGGACTGGCTGTCGCTGTGGTGGCCCTGACGATGATGGGGCTGACGGCGTGCTCTGGGGCCGGCGGCGGTACCGGCGGAGCCGGGGCAGGAGGCGGGGCCGCGGCCGTGACGTCTTTCGACAACGCGCCTCAGGGGATCAAGGCACGAGGCACGCTCGACCAGTTCTGCGGCAAGGGCACGGTGAAGGTCGCGTACATCGATGGCTTCGGAGGCAACACCTGGCGCAAGACCACACTCGCCGAGCTGCAGGATGAGGCGTCCAAGTGCCCGAATGTCGAGCTGAAGTACTTCAACGCGAACGGCGACCAGGCGACGTACATCTCGCAGGTCAACGCCGCCACCGCACAGAACTACAACGCGTTGATCACGTATGACGACTTCGGCCAGGCCGTTCTTCCGGCGTTGAAGCAAGCGCATGCGGCGGGTGTCGCCGTCGTACCGTTCGCCGCCTCGCCGGGCGGTACGCCCGGCGTCGACTACACCGGGTTCGTCAGCGACGACGTGACGGCGGCGCCGAAGGCGTGGGCGGAGTTCATGAACCGGGCGACCGACGGCAAGGGGAATCTGGTGTTCCTGGGCGGGACACCCGGCGATCCCACCAGCCAGGCGTATCTGAACGCCTTCCTCGATGCGATGAAGGCGTACCCGGGCATGAAGATGCTCACCGGTGACACGCCGGTCACCACGAACTACGATGTCGCCCAGGCACAGAAGGCGATGGGCGGTCTGCTCACGAAGTACTCCAAGATCGACGGCGTGGTCGCCTTCTACAGCGCTGGTCAAGGGCTCGGTGCCATGCAGGCGTACATCGCGGCGGGTGTTCCGTTGCCGGCCTTCGCAGGCGGGTCCGACGTGAACCAGGAGGTCTGCCTCTGGCACAAGCACTCGGCATCCGACCCCGCCTTCCAGATCTTCGGTTCCGAGGGGTCGACCTACATCGGCAGGATCGCGCTGCGTCAGGCGGTCGCCGCCGCCCAGGGCGAGAAGGACCCCGAGTCGTGGACGTTCGAGCGCTTCACGGGGATCGACACCCTGAACAAGGACATCCCGGCATGCAACCCGCAGCTGCCGCCGGATGCCGACCTGTGGTCGACGTTGCCGGAGGCCAAACTGGTTCAGGCGTTGAAGGGCGACTGATCGATGAGCGAGTCCCTCCCGGACCTCGACGTGAGCAGCTTGCAGCCGCGGGACCTGCCCGACGCGCCTGCGGGTGAGAGTAGTGCGCCGGAGCCGTCGGTGGACGGCTCCGGCGCACGCGCCGACGACCTTCTGCGGTTGACCGGCATCGACAAGCGCTTCGGCGGCGTCCATGCTCTGAAGGGCGTGGACTTCGCTGTGCGTCCGGGAGAGGTGCACGCGATCGTCGGTGAGAACGGCGCAGGCAAGAGCACTCTGGTGGGCGTTGCCGCCGGCACCGTCGTCGCCGATGTCGGCACAGTGAGCATCCGCGGCAGCTCGACCGACCGTCCGTCGGCATCCTGGGCGAAGGAGAACGGGCTTGCCGTCGTCTACCAGGAGCCTGCGTTGATCCCCGACCTCACCGTCGCGGAGAACATGCGACTGGGGGCACCGCGCGCCGTGCGTCCCGGCCCCGCGCGGCAGAGCTCCTGGGCGAAGGAGCAGCTGGCCGGCTGGCGGCAGATCTTCGACATCGACCCCGCAACGTCTGTGCGCGACTTGAGCGCGGGTGAGCGGTTCATCGTGGAGATCAGCCGCTCACTCGCTGCCCGGCCGTCGGTTCTCATCCTCGACGAGCCGACCGAGCACCTGATGCCAGCCGCCGTGGACGCCCTCTTCGATGCCATCCGGGGGATCGTCGGCCGCGGATGCTCGGTGGTCTACATCTCGCACCGCGTGCACGAGGTGAAGCGGATCGCCGATCGGATCACCGTGCTGCGCGACGGGGCGGTGCGGGGCACGCACGCGGCCGCCGACCTCTCCGAGTCGCAGATCGTCGACCTCATCGTGGGCCGTCGGCTCGAGGCGCGCTTCCCGGCCAAGCCGGACGACGCGCACGAGCAGGTGCTGGTGCAGGTCTCCGGCCTGAGCGGCGCCCGGTTCGCCGAGATCGACCTCGAGGTGAACCGGGGCGAGATCCTAGGGCTCGGCGGGATCGACGGGAACGGCCAGCGCGAGTTCCTTCGTGCTCTCGGAGGTCTGGTGGCCTCCCATGGACATGTGCGCGTGGCAGGCGCCGCCCTGCGCAACGGCTCACCCTCTGCTGCGGCCAAGGCCGGCGTCGTCTACATCTCCAACGACCGTCGTCGCGAGGGCATGCTCACGAGCCTGAGCATCGCCGACAATCTCGTCATCCGGGCGCTCGGGCGCATCGGCCGGTTCGGGTTCCTCGGCATGCGCCGCCTCGCGGATGTCGTGGAACGGGCTGTGGCGTCGTTCGGCATCAAGATCGGGTCGCCGCGGGACCCCATCGAGACATTGTCCGGCGGCAACCAGCAGAAGGTCATGCTGGCCCGTGCGATGCTCACCGAGCCCACGCTGGTGCTGGCCGACGAGCCGAGCCAGGGCGTGGATGTCGGCGCCCGCGCGGAGATCTACCGCATCCTGCGGGAGGCCACCGCACAGGGCTCGGCCGTCATCCTCGTCTCCTCGGACGCCTCAGAGCTGGAGGGGCTGTGCGACCGGGTCGTCGTGTTCTCGCGCGGTCAGATCGTCGCCGATCTGGCCGGGGACGACGTCAGCGAACGCGAGATCACGACCGCCGCGGTCACCACCACCACGACGGCCCTGGCCACCGAGCGCCGTGCCCGACGCCGGCGGTTCCACCGGCTGTTCGAGCACGACAGCTCGCCGAGCATCATCCTGGCGCTCGCCGTGGTCGTGCTCGGGATCGTGGCCGCCGCGGGCAACCCGTACTACTTGACACCGCGGAACATGTTCCTGGTGCTGCCGCTGGTCGCGATCATCATCTTCTTCTCACTCGGACAACAGCTGGTCATGATGACCGGCGGGATCGATCTGTCGGTCGGCCCGTTGGCCGGGCTGATCAGCGTCGTGGCGTCGTTCACCCTCACCACGGGTGTCTCCGGACTGTCGCTTTGGGCCGGGCTCGCGCTGCTGGTCGTTCTCGCGCTGGCGGCCGGCGCCGTGAACTGGGTATTGATCGACGTCTTCGGCATCGGCCCCATCATCGCCACCCTGGTGACCTTCACCGGCATCCAGGGGATTGCGCTCGTGCTGCGGCCGACGCCTGGCGGCACGTTCGATCCCGCGATCATCGACGCCGTGTCGACACGCATCGGATTCGTCCCGGTGACCCTGATCGTAGCCGTGGCCTTGGCCGTCGCCTGCGAGCTCATGCTGTATCTCACGGTCTTCGGCCTTCGCCTGCGCTCGACGGGGTCCGCCCCCGGCACGGCCGGGAAGCTCGCCGTCACACAGCGGCAGGTGCGATTCCTTGCGTACATCGGCTGCTCGCTGCTGGCGCTTCTGGGCAGCATCGCTCTCCTGCCGCAGCTGGGCTCGGGCAACGCCGGCGGCGGCACGCTGTACAGCCTGGCCAGCATCACCGCCGTCGTCCTGGGCGGCGCGAGCATCTTTGGCGGCCGCGGCTCGTTCGTGGGCGCTCTGCTGGGAGGCCTCCTGATCGTCCAGATCAACACCGTGGTGCAGTTCCTCGGTCTGACCGCGTACTGGCAGGACTGGGTGCTGGGCGGGCTGACGATCATCGCCGTCGCGGTCTATTCGAGCGTGCGGGCCGGAGGGGTGAGGACGCGATGACGCGAACGACGTGGAGCTCGCGAACGATGCGAGGGCTCTGGGAGAGCGGGGCGGTCTGGATCGCGCTGGTCGCGCTGTTCCTCCTGAGCTGGCTGGTGCAGCCGCGAAGCGTGTCGGCCCTCTCGCTCGGTGTCATGCTGCCGTTCGCCGCGATCCTCGCGATCGCCGCGGTGGGGCAGACGCTGGTCATCCAGCAGCGGGGCATCGATCTCTCGGTGGGCGGGACGGTCACGATCGCCGCCGTGGTCGTGAGCAAGGCCGACCTCCCGCTGCCCGTGGCGATCGGCATCGTCCTGGTCATCAGCGCCGTGATCGGGCTCCTCCTCGGCGTGGTGGTGAACATCCTGCGCGTGACATCGCTGATCACGACGCTTGCCGCCGGGACGATCCTGGGCGGCGTGGCGCTGGCGTACACGAAGGCGTCGCCCTCGTCGGCTCCCCCAGCGCTGGTCGACTTCGTCGGTGGCACTTGGCTCGGCGCCTCTCGCGTGGTGTGGCTGGCAGTCGTCGTGGTCGTCGTCGCGTGGGTGCTGATGAACCGCACGGTCGTCGGTCGCCGCTTCGTCGCCGTGGGTGCCAACACGGCTGCCGCTCGCGGTGCGGCCGTCAAGCCCCTGGTGTACGGCATCGCGGCGTACACCCTGGCCGCGCTCTGCTACGGCATCGCCGGCATCGTGCTGGCGGGGTACGTGCAGTCGCCCGGCGTCAAGGTCGGCGACGACTACATGATGTCGTCGATCGCCGCGGTGGTCGTCGGCGGCACGAGCCTGGGCGGCGGGCGCGGTCGCCTGATCGGATCAGCCGTTGGGGCGCTCCTGCTCGGGCAGCTCACGCAGCTGGTCCTGTCGCTGGGCGCCCCCACGTCCACGCAGATGATCGTGCAAGCCGCCGTGATCGCGGTCGCGGCAGCCATACAGCCGGAGAGCCGCAGGACCGTCGTCGAGATGTTGCGCAAGGCGCGTGCCTGGCGGCCGCGGAAGGTGCCCGAGCCGGCGCGGTGAGCGGCGGCGGCCGGGTGGATGCGGCATCCCGGTGCACGGTGCGGGACCCTGGTCCGGACACAGCACCGCACCGCTGGCGCGTGGTGCCGGTCGATCATGTGCGGCTCGTCGGGCTCACAGATCCTCTGTGCGTGCGTGCGCGGCCCGTTGTCCCGAGCCGCGGATCGTGAGTACCAGTGCCGTGCCGATCGTCGCGGCGACGATGACGACGCCCAGCGACAGCGTCTCGGCCAGCCCGGCGGCGGGAAGCAGATTGACCAGTGGCGACATCACGGCCGCACAACCGAAGCCGGATGCGCCGATGAGTCCCGCGGCGGTTCCTGCGTCATGCGGATGCCCCTCCAAGGCCAGCGTCTGAATCGTGGGCAGCCCGAGCCCGCATCCGAGGAGGAAAAGCCCGCACGCGACGGCCACCCATACCGGCGATGTTGCGGCCGCCGGGATAGCGACGAGTGTTCCTCCGCTCACGGCCAGCACCGCGCACGAACCCCACAGGACCCGGCCGGCGGGAATGCCGTGTGCGAGCAACCTCGGCGAGATCTGCAACCCCACCATCATCCCGACGGTGAGCACGGCGAAGAGGATGCCGAAGCCGCTGGCGCTGAGCCCGAAGTGGGACTGAAAGATGAACGGAGCCCACTGCAGGAACGAGAAGAGCGCGGTGAACCGCAGAGCAGCCAGCGTCAGGAGGCCGGCGAACGCGGCGTCTGCGAGCAAATGCCCGAAACGCCGGAAGGTCGTGCGCCTCCGCCATCTGAAGGGGATGGACGGACTCCTTACCGTGGAGGCGAGGACGAGTCCTGCGGTGGCACACGCTGCCGAGAAGGCGAAGATTCCCCGCCATGACAGGAACGTCAGCAGTACCGATCCCACGACGGGTGCGATCAGCGGAGCAAGGCTCGAGACCAGGGCGATCGTGCCGATGACGCGTGCGAGCCTGCCGCCGGAATGCTCATCGCGGGCGATGGCCAGTGCGGTGACAATCGCACTGGCAGCGCCGAGGCCCTGTGCAAAGCGCAACGCAATGAGCTCGACGATGTCCGCCGCCAGCATCGCTCCAACGCTCGAGAGCAGAAGCGTGAGCAGGCCGCAGACGAGCGGAACCTTCCTACCGACGGCGTCGCTCCACGGGCCGACAGCCAGCTGTCCGAGGGCGAACCCCAGCATCGTGGCCGCCAAGGTGCCATCGACGGCGGCGAGCGGAGCTGCGAGGTCGTCTGCCAGCTGTGGGAGCGCGGGCAGGTAGGAGTCGATCGTCAGGGGCCCGAGGGCGGAGAACAACCCGAGGATCACGACGGGCGTCTTCTTCGCGTTGCGGGCGACGGACGGCACAGGCAGGACCAATTTCTGGAGCGGACGCGCATTGCGCGGGAGGTCTTGACTTCGGAGAGGAGTCGTGTAATCGTTTACGGCGTAATCGTTTACAGGAGGTAACATGGCACACGTTACCACCCCGGTGCCGACGCTCGGCGACGCGCCACCACGGCTGCGGACCAAGCGCCCCGGGCTTGCCTTTCGTATCGTCCTGTCCGTGGTGATCGTTGTTGTCGTCGTCGCCGCGATCGGCGTCGTGATCTTCTCGGGAGCGATCAGCTGGAGCACGGTCTGGCAGTATCTGTTCGCTCCTGCGGTGCTCAGCGGATTGTGGATCACTATCCAGCTCACCGTCTTCTCCATGCTCATCGGGATCACCCTCGGCGTACTGTCCGCGCTGGCCGTGCGGTCCCGTACACCGGCCATCGCGTGGGTGGCCCGAGGATACATCTGGTTCTTCCGCGGGACGCCTGTCCTCGTGCAGCTGATCTTCTGGTTCAATCTGGCGCTGGTCATGCCGGCGATCGGCTGGGGGCCGGATGCGTTGTCGACCAACGATGTGATCACGCCGTATGTGGCGGCTCTCCTCGGCCTCGGGATCAACGAGGGGGCGTACATGAGCGAGATCTTCCGCGCTGGGATCGAGAGCGTGGATCGTGGGCAATCGGAGGCGGGCTTGGCCAGCGGAATGACGTCTTCTCAGGTGATGAGACGGATCGTGCTACCGCAGGCGGTCCGGGTGATCACGCCGCCCACGGGCAACCAGATGATCGGCATGCTCAAGACCACGTCGTTGGTATCGGTGATCGCTGCTCAGGATCTGTTGACGAGTGTCCAGCACATCTACGCCATGAACTATCAGGTGATCGATCTCCTGATCGTCGCCTGCATCTGGTACCTCCTTCTGACCACGATCGCGACCTACGCGCAGTCTCGGCTCGAGCGACGGTTCGCCGAGGGCAAGCCTTCCGCCGTGGGAACGCGACGGTGGCGTCGCACCCGGCCGTCATTGACGGTCGCCGACCTGCCGAAGGATCATTCATGACTGCAATGCTGGAAGCGCGCTCGATCTGGAAGTCATATGGCAGCCATCTCGTGCTGCGTGGCGTCGACCTCGAAGTCGCGCGAGGTGAAGTCGTCGCCGTACTGGGTCCTTCCGGGTCGGGAAAGAGCACCCTGCTGCGGTGTCTGAACTACCTCGAGTCTCCCGATTCCGGCTCGATTCATCTGGACGGCGAGCGTATCGGCGTCGTCGAGCACGACGACGGCGAGTTGTACGAGTGCACTCCGAAACAGCTGGCGCGGCAGCGCGCCCGCATGGGAATGGTCTTCCAGCGCTTCAATCTGTTCGCGCACATGAGCGCCCTCGAGAACGTCGCGCTGCCGCTGCGGCTCGTCCGTGGTCTGCCGCCCGCCGAAGCAAGGCAACGCGCGGAGCGCATCCTGAACCGGGTGGGGTTGGCTGAGCACGTTCACAAGCGCCCGGCACAACTCTCCGGCGGCCAGCAGCAGCGAGTGGCCATCGCGCGCGCCGTCGCGATGGAGCCTGAAGCCATCCTTTTCGACGAGCCGACGTCGGCGCTCGATCCGGAACTGGTGGGAGAAGTGCTCGACGTGATGACGGATCTCGCCCGGGATGGGATGACCATGGTCGTGGTGACACACGAGATCGCCTTTGCACGCCACGTCGCAGCGCGGGCGGTCTTCATGGATGACGGAGTCATCGTCGAGCAAGGTGTCTCCGCCGAGGTCCTGGACAATCCCCAGAGCTCGCGTACGCGAGCATTCCTTGCGAAAGTCAGGTGAGTTCACACGTGAAGACGAATGCTTCGACTGCTCCGAAGGTCGCCGTCGTCGGTGTCGGCACGATGGGCGCCATGTCGATGTGGCGGATGAGTCAGATGGGGCTCTCGGTCACCGGGTACGAGCGCTTCGGCGTGCCGCATGATCGCGGGGCACATGGCGCGGAGACTCGGATCTACCGGATGGCCTATCGTGAGGGCGCGGACTACATCCCGCTCGTGCGCTACTCATATGAGCGCTGGCTGGAACTGAACGGCCTCTCCGGCAGATCCCTGTTCATGCAGAACGGATGCCTCTATATCAGTGACATGGAGAGGCCGTGGCTGGAGGAGACGATCTCCTCCGCCGAGGAATACGGCATCCCGATCATCGAGCTCTCGGACAACGAGATCGCGGCGCGCTATCCCTCGCACAAGCTATACGGAGGTGAACGTGCGATCCTCGATCTGCTGGGGGGAACGTTGCGTCCTGAGCAGGCCGTTCTTGCCGCCACGCAACAGGCCGTTCGCGCCGGAGCGGTGCTGCATCAGTACAGCCCGGTCGTCGATGTCCTCCCGTCTGATTCTGGCGTGGACATCGTTCTCGAGTCCGGCGATCGGGAACGGTTCGACTACGCGGTTGTGGCCAGTGGCGCGTGGACAGGCGACTTTCAAAGAGATCTCGGTTTCGGGGTCACCGCGCGCAGGCTTCCCGGAACCTGGTACCCGGCCATCGATGCGCGCCAGTTCTCGCCCGAGAGGTTTCCGGTCTGCCTCCGCGGTGCGGGCGACCTGGACTACTCCGGCTTCCCCTGCGTCGACGGCTGGAGCGTCAAGATCATGCCGCCCGTCTTCCCTGACACGCAGACCATCGCCGAGACAGTCGATCGCGAGATCCGCGAACGCGACATCTCCTACACCCGCACCGTTGTGCGCACGTTGTTGAACGGACTCATCGCCGAGCCGGCACGCACCGGCGTCTTTCTCGATGGCTTCACTGCCGACGATGCGCCTGTAATCGATTACTCGCTCGGTTCTCAGCGTGTTGTGGGCGCGGTGGGCTTTGCGGGGCATGGATTCAAGTTCTCTCCTGCCGTCGGCCAGATCATCGCCGACTTCGTCGCTGCCCAAGCCGGACTCGCCACAAGCGGCCTCGAAGACGCAGCGCACGCATTCCAGCGTTCTCGAACGCTCAAGTAGTTCCCAAGATGAAAGGCACAGCATGACAATCAAGAAGAGGATTCTCGCCCCGCTGTCTGTTGTCGCGCTCGGCGCGCTGATGCTCGCGGGTTGCTCATCGAATGGCAGTGCTTCGCCCAGCACGTCGTCCAAGGAAGGAACGACGGTCGTCACCGGTGGCGCAGATGGAAAAACAGGTTTCACCATCTCCGCTGATAGCGAGCTCTCCGAGAGGGCGAAAAATCTCGTCAAGGGGGGAGAACTCGACATCGCGACCTCTGCCTCATCGCCGCCATACGGCTTCTACGACGGTGAGGTTCTTCGCGGATCGGACATCGACCTCGGCTATGCGATCTCGGCGAAGCTCGGTCTGAAGGCTAAGTACTCGGCCATGGACTTCTCGGGCATCATCCCGGCTATCGCCACCGGGAGATATGATTTCTCGATCGCCTCCATGGGGGACACTCCGGCGCGCGAAAAGAGTGTGGATTTCGTCGACTATTCCACCGACTCGAATTCCATCGTGACAGTCAAGGGGAACCCCAAAGGTATCTCCGGCATCGAGAGCCTCTGCGGGCTGAAGGTGTCCTCGGTGGAGGGCTCCGTGCTTCTCGGTCTCCTCCAGGAGCAGAACAAGAAATGCTCGAATCCCATCGACATCACCATCTTCAAAGACAATGCAACGGCGCTTCTGCAGGTGCAGAACGGTCGCGCGGACGCGACCATGTACCAGACCGGGATCGCGCTCTATCTGATCAAGACCGATGCAGCGTCCAAGAATCTCGAGGTGGTCTCGAACACGGAATACGGCAAGGGGTACAACGCCATTGCGTTCAGTAAGAAGAATGCGGAGTTGCGCGATCTTGTGAAGGATGCTCTCACGTCGCTGAAAGAGGACGGAATCTACAAGGCAATCGAGGACAGCTGGGGCCTTGGGGCGAATATGGTCGACGAATTCACGGTGAACGACGGGCTGAAATACAACCAGCCGTCTTGAGATGAGACTCGAGGCGTCTCTGGACGCATGCCAGCGGACCTCGACCGAAAGAGAAGAAAGGCAAATTCATGACACGCGTGCTTTATGTAGGCGATACACAGGTGGAGACGCTCATCGCAGCGAAAGGCATCGACACTTTCACGCACACGTATTACCGGGACTCCGCGAAGGTGTTGCGGGACGCGCTCGGACCCCGGCCCGGTATCGAACTCACACACATGCCGGGGGCCGATGTCCGAACGCGTTTTCCGAACTCGTTGGACGCGCTCTCGGCGTTCGATGTGATCATCCTCTCCGATGTGGGCTATCAGAACTTCAAGCTGCCGCACGGCAACCGTGACAAGCTCGTTCCGATGGGGCCCAATCTGGTCACTCCTTTCCGTCAATGGGTGCTTGACGGCGGAGGCCTGATCATGGCGGGCGGCTGGCTCACGTTCTCTGGGCTGAACGGGAAGGGCATGTGGGGCGGCTCCCCGATCGAAGAGGTGCTGCCGGTCACGATCGAGCGAGGTATCGATGACCTCATCGACCACCCGGACGGCGCGACGATCCAAATCACTGACAGCACTCATCCGATCCTCGACGGATTGTCCTTCCCGGAGGACCGGATCATTCTCGGATACAACCTGCTGCATCCGAGGCCGGAGGCGAACACGATCGCGACGAGTCGCAGCGATCCGTTCCTTGTCGTCGGCGACGCCGGCAAGGGCCGGTCGATCGCCTACGCCACCGATCCCGTCTACCATCTGTGCGGCAACCTCCACGAGTGGCCGGATTATGGTCTCCTCTGGGAGCGCATGGTCAAGTGGGCGGCGCGCGAGATCTGATCGGAAACAAGCGACGGGGCTTCCGGTCGGCTACTACGATGGCGTCGAGCGGAAGCCCTCCGTCGCACAGGAAGGACGTTGCTCGTGGCGGCACGGATCCAGGATGTCGCGGCACGGGCGGGCGTGTCCACAGCCACCGTCTCGCGGGTACTCAGCGGCGTGGATTTCGTCTCTGTCGAGTTGAGCGAACGCGTCTGGCGCGCCGTCCGAGAGCTGGGCTACCGGCGGAACCGTGTGGCACGCAGGCTGCGTCGTCCCGGCGGTGAGATGTGGGCGCTGATCGTCTCGGACATCGAGAACCGGTTCTTCACGAGTGTCGCGCGTGGCGTCGAAGACGTCGCGAACGAGTCGGGAATCACCGTGTTCATCGGCAACACCGACAACGACCCGGAACGACTCGGCCGATATCTCGAGACCGCGCTGGCCGAGCAGGTCGCCGGAATCATCCTGACACCGACCTCCCCGGATGATGACGTGTCATCCGTGATCAGTGCGGGCACCCCTCTGGTGACCATCGATCAGCCGCTGTCGTCGGCGTCGTTGCCGACGGTTACGACGGATCATCACATCGGAGGACAACTCGCCGGCTCTTTCCTTGCCGCTCGAGGGCATCGGACGATCGGCGTCGTCGCCGGTCCCCAGCCGGTTGCAACCTGGAACACGCGACTGGACGGGCTGATGTCCTGCTTCCAGAGCTCCGACACCAGGGTCGTTGTCGAACGCGGAGACAACAAGGTCGCCGGTGGAATGGCTGCGACGGCACACTTGCTGGACAATGTGCCCTCACTCGACGCGCTCTTCGTGACGAACAACCTGATGACGATCGGCGCACTCCGTGAGATCGACTCTCGAGGTCTGACGATCCCCGGTGACATCGATGTCGTCGGCTACGATCTCAACAGCGAGGAGTGGACAAGGTCGGTGCCGGTGACCTCCGTGAACCAGGACCCGCGTCGCATCGGCGAGGTCGCCTCGCGCACACTGCTGGATCTGCAAGCGGGGACGGGACGTGTCCCCTCGTCGGATCTGATCCTTCTTGAGCCACATTTGCAGGAACCGGCAGCGGTCGGCCTGCACTGACGGCAACGCTCGAGGCCGTTTCATCGACGGCACTCGACCGCACTTGTGTGACGAAGAGAGGAATCAGGAATGACCACGAGCCTGTCGCCCACTCTGCTTGTGCCGAATCGGCCCACGCCCCGCCCGTACCGCGGCGGGGCGGGGATCGAGCGCTTCCGGAATCTTCCGGACAGTGGCGATCGCTGGGCGCCCGAGGACTTCATCGCGTCGACAGTGACCACCTTCGGCTCTGAGCAGGAGGGGCTCACCGTGATCGGCGGTGTCGCGCTGCGCGAGCTCATCGCCGCCGATCCGCTGGGGTATCTGGGCGCCGAGCATGTGGGTGCCTTCGGTGCCGATCCGCGACTGCTGTGCAAGTTGCTCCACACCGGTGAACGGCTCTTCGTGCACGTCCATCCGGACGGCGACTACGCGCACCGTGAGCTCCGGGCGCCCAGCGGGAAGACCGAAGCATGGATCATCCTGGACGTCGACGAGGGGATGGACGGGTGTGCCTGGCTCGGCTTCCGCGACGATGTCGATGAGTCCGTTCTCGGCGCCTGGTACGCCTCCCAAGACAGCGCGGCGATGCTTGCCGCGATGAACCGAGTGCCGCTGCAGGCAGGTGACATCCTGCACGTTCCCGCCGGCACGGCGCATTCCATTGGCGCGGGTGTGCTCATGCTCGAGCTTCAGGAGCCCATCGACCTCTCCGTCATCCTCGAGTACGCCCCGTTCGAGCGCCTGGACCGAAGGAGCTCCTTGCTCGGTCTCGACGTGGGGACGGCATTACGCGCTGTGAGCCGGCGCGCGCTCAGAGCCGAAGACCTGGCAGATCTCATCGGGCACACCCCTCCCGGCAACGCTGAGTCGTTTCTCCCGCCGGCATCGCGCCCATTCTTCCGAGTGGAACGTGTCGTCGTATCAGCCGGCGCCGACGTCGAGTTGGCCGCCCAGTTCGCGGTCGTCGTCGTCACTGCAGGCGCCGGCCGGATCACCTGGGCCGACAAGGTGCTCGCCGTCAGCGCCGGCGACACCGTGCTGGTGCCGTACGGCGCCGGCCCGACGCGCGTCTGCGGTCACGTGACCCTTCTGCGTTGCATGCCGCCAGCAGCTTCCGGCAGCCGGTAGCCGGGTCGCCATGGAGATCCGGCAGTTGCGCTACTTCGTCGCGGTCGCAGAGGATGGGCAGTTCAGCCGAGCCGCGGTGCGCCTCGGCGTCGCCCAGTCCACGATCAGCGAGCAGATCCGCTCGCTAGAGTCCGAGCTCGGGACCGAGCTGCTTCTCCGCTCGAGTCGGACCGTGCTGCTGACCGAGGCCGGAGCAAGCTTCCTCGACGGCGCTCGCCGTATTCTCGATGACCTCACGAGCCTGGCCGACACGGCACAGGAGATCGGGTCGGGGCGACGTGGGCGCCTTCGGATCGGAGCGCTGACTCCGTCGCTGGCGACCTTGATCCCCGGCATCCTGCAGACCTACGCGAAACGGTTCCCCGCCGTCGAGGTGCAGCTCATGAGGATGTCGACCGATCACCAGCTCAACGGCCTGCTCGCGGGAGACCTCGACGTGGGCTTCGTGCGTGGCGTCCACCACCGGCACGGCGTGCGTGTCGAGCGCCTTCTCGAAGAGCCGCTGCTGGCCGTGCTGCCCTCGACGCACCGCCTGGCCGGGGCGAAGAGCCTGAGCCTTTCCGAGCTCGACGGTGAGACGTTCATCTTCTGGCCGCGCTCGGACAACGCCTCGTTCTACGACCGCATCATCGCCACCTGCCACGAGTTCGGCTGCATTCCGGGAAAGATCACCGCCAGCGCCAACATGGAGACGCAGATGGCGTTGATCAGCGCCGGCCTCGGTGTGTCCGTGCAGCCGTTGTCGTTCCGGTCGTCGGGCAATGCCGACGTCGCATTCGTGCCCGTGCACGATCTGGCCAAGCCCGTTCAGATGCAGCTGGCGTGGATCCCGAACACCGCGACCCAGCCGACGCGCGAGTTCGTGTCGATTGCTCTGGAGACGGCGCAAAACCGGGTCTTCACCCGATGAGGAGAGGTGCCTGTCACTATCGGAAAATCCGATGGATTGATCGCTGACGCCCTCTGCCTACCCGCCTGAGATCTTCCTAGACTCGTTGCCGGCAGCACGGGAATCCGTGGCTGATCGGGAAAGAGAGAGAGCAGGCATGGAGTTCACAGTCGTCGCGTCTGATGTCGGATTCACCGAAGGTCCGGTGTTCGCTCAAGACGGTGACATCCTCTTCACCTCGATCGATCGCGGATGCGTCTACCGGGTGCGAGACGGTGAGACCGCCGTTCACGGCGTGACCGGCGGCGGCCCCAACGGACTGACGGAGGGTGCGGGCGGGATCATGTACGTCGCGCAGAACGGCGGCAAGTTCCCCGCGCATCGCTGGCCGAACATCACCGGGGGCGTGCAGGCGATCCTGCCCGGCGGTCGCGTCGAGACCCTCACACAGGACCCGATTCACCCGAACGATCTCTGCTTCGGGCCTGACGGTCACCTCTACGTGACGGATCCGAGTCGCAACCCCGAGCGCAACGACGGCCGGCTTTGGCGCGTCGACGTCGACAGTGGCGAGACGGACTTCCTCGGGTCGACGGCGTGGTACCCGAACGGTATCGGGTTCACGACCGGCGATGACGCGGTGTACGTCGCGCAGGGCGCGGAGGGATGCATTCTGCGCATCCCCTTCACGGCAGAGCGGCGCCTCGGTGCCCCCGAGGTCTTCATCCGGCTCGACCACGGACGACCCGACGGCTTCGCCTGGGACGTCGACGGCAACCTCGTCGTCGGCGCGATCACGGGCACGGCGCCCGGGGATCTTCAGGTCTACGACCGTGACGGCTCGCTGGTCGAGGTCATCCAGCCGGGGGGAGGCACGAAGTACACCAACGTCGCGATCTCCGGGTCGGGACAGCTCATCGTCACCGATTCCGACGGGGGAAATGTGCTCACCGCGCAGTGGCCGGCTGCCGGCCTGCCGCTGCACCCCTTCCGCACCGGAGCGTGACCGATGGCGAACCGGGTCCGGGAACGGCTGGAAGGCGGGGATACCGCCCTCTGCATCACGCTCGACTTCCCCACGCCGGCCGCCGCCGAGTATCTCGGGGGTCTCGGCGTCGACGCCTTGGCGGTCGACCTCGAACGGGGGTTTCCGGACTGGGGCCGGCTGGAGGACGTGGCTCGCGCCTGCGCGGTCGTCGGAGTCGACCTGATCGCGCGCCTGCCCGTGGACGCGGACCTCATCGGTCGCTGCCTGGACATCGGTGTCGACGGGCTCGAGCTCACACACGTCGAGAGCGCCGACGACATCAGCACGCTGCTGCGCTGCGTGAGGTACGCACCGGACGGTGACCGGGGGCTCGGCCGCTCACGGTCGAGCCGCTTCGGAAGCTATCCGGGCGGCTACCAGAAGCTCGTGGCGTCCGGCGGCGTTCCCCTCATCGTCATCCACATCGAGAGCCGCCGTGGGATGGAGGGGCTGCCTGCGATCCTGCGGCCCGAGGTCGACGTCGTCGTCATCGGCGCGTACGACCTGTCGAACGATCTCGGTCTTGCCGGTGAGATCGACCGTCCGCCAGTGCAGGATGCCGTCGCCGCGATCCTGGACAGCGTGAGGCGCGCCGGCAAGGTCGTCGGTCTCTCGGCGAGCACCGCCGCGGGCGCCGCCCACGCACGCGCGAGAGGCGCCCGGTTCGTCCTCGCCGCGCAAGCACGCCTTCTGTCCGCATCCCTTGAGCAGCTCGATCGTGCTGTGCACCGTGAAGGAGGAGCCGGATGACCACTGCGGCGACGGAGGCGATCGCGCGGTTCGCCGTCGAGAGCGACCTCTCCGGGATCGATGGCGAGGCGCTGCGGATCGCGACGCGGGCATTCGTCGACACGGTGGGCGTCGCCATCGCGGGCGTGCCCGAGGTGGCGACCACGGCGCTGACCGCGGCCATGCCGGCACCCGTCGCCCTGCCCGGAGCAGGCGCGACCCTGATCGCCTCCGGCGTCCAGACATCGGCCGCGCATGCGGCCCTCGTGAATGCGACAGCAGGTCACGCGCTCGACTTCGACGACCACCTCAACGACGTCAACGGCCACCCGAGCGTCGTTCTCGTGCCCCCGATCCTGGCCGTGTGCGAGTCGCGCTCGCTCTCCGGGCGCCAGGCCCTGGAGGCGTACGTCGTGGGTCACCAGGTGATGTGCGCGATCTGTGCGGCGCTGCCCGTTCGCGCGCACTGGACCCGGGGCTGGCACGCCACCGGCACCGTCGGCGTCATGGCGGCCACGGCGGCGTGCGCGCGGCTTCTCGGCCTCGATGTGCTCCGGACCCGATATGCGCTGGGCATCGCCGCCTCGCTGGCGTCGGGAAGCCGGCAGAACTGCGGCTTCACCGTCAAGCCGTTGCATGCGGGCATGGCCGCATCCCACGCCGTCCTGGCCGCGTCGCTCGCTGAGAACGGGTATGACGCCGACCCAGAACACCTGGAATCGGATCTCGGCTACTTCCGCGTCTTCGGGGTCGACCCGGATCTCGGTCGGATCGGCCCCGTTCTCGATGAGCGATGGACGGTGACCACCCGCGGACTGAACGTCAAGTCGTTCCCGGCTTGCTACGCCGTTCACCCCGCCGCGCGGGCCGCGTCGATCATCGCCGCTCGCGGGATCGATCCCGACGGCATCGAGAGCGTCGACGTGACCGTGCAGCCCACGGGCCTGACCGGTCCGATCCACCATCGACCCACCACGGGGCTCCAGGCGAAGTTCAGCATGGAATACACCGTCGCGGCAGCGCTGACCGGTGAAGCGCTGTCTTTGCGGTCGTTCGAGGATGCCGCGGTCGCGCGGCCGCAGATCCAACGCCTGATCCCGCTCGTGGCCACCCATGAGGCCGACGTGCCGCCGATAGGCCCACCCGAGTACGGCCGCTGGTTCTCGGCGGTGCGAGTGCGGCTCCGTGACGGAGCCGTGCTGACCGAACGCGCGGACATGCCGCACGGCCACTCCGGATCCCCTCTCAGTGATGCGGAGCTCGATGCGAAGTTCGTGGAGTGCGCGCAGACGCCCGGTTCCGCATGGGACGGACGCCGGCTCCTGCGCGGGATTCGCGGCATCGACGATCGGGCGACCCTGCGCGGGTTGTTCGCCGACGCTCTCGCTTCGCGGCCCATAGACCCTCACCCGACCCCTCACCAAGAGATGGAGTAAGAGATGCCGAACATCACCGTCGAGATCTTCCGTGGACGGACGCTCGATCAGCGCCGCCGGTTCGTCGAAGGAGTCACCCGCTGCGCCGTCGACGCGTTCGGGATCAAGCCCGAGGGGGTGCGGATCACGTTCTTCGAGATCGAACGGTCCGACCTCGCCCGCGGCGGCGTGCTCTTCAGCGACATGGACAGCGTGAACAAGTCCTGAGCGCCCTGACCGCCTCCGTGATCAACGCCGATTATCGAAAGCAGAATCATCATGAAACAGCGACTTCGCAGTAGTCTCCTGGGCGCCCTCGCCCTGACAGCCGTGATGGCCGTGGTCACAGGCTGCGCGGGAAACACCGCCGGCCCGGGCGACGAGCCCTCGTCGGGAACCGTCACGATCAAGCTCGCCACCTCGATCACCGGAAGCTCGTTCCTCGGCGTCACCGCGGGCTTGAAGGAGGGGATCTTCGCCAAGCACGGCATCGATCTCGAAGTGACGAAGGTCAAGGACACCAGCACCGGGGTGGCGGCCCTCGTCAGCGGCCAGGTGGATGTCGCTGCGATGCTCACCGAAGGAGCGATCGGCGCCGTCGCGGCGGGGTCTGACATGAAGATCATCGCCAACCTGCTGACCGAGGATCAGCACATCCTGTATGCCGGCAAGGGGATCACGAAGATCGAGGACTTCGCGGGCAAGAAGATGGCCGTGGTCGGACCGGGCAGCGGTACGGAGATCCTCGCCAAGTACCTCTTCGAGAAGGCGGGGATCGAGGACAAGGTCACCTATGTCCCCAGTGGCGCGGCGTCCGTTCAGGTCGCCTCCCTCATCGCCGGCCAGGTCGACGGTGCGGGACTCGTGCAGCCCTACGCCGATCAGGCCGCCGCACAGGGCATGAACAAGATCCTCGACTATCGCGACATCATCCCCGGCCTGACCCCGCAGGTGTTCGGAGCGTCCGGCGCGGCGATCAAGGACAAGCCGGAGGCACTGAAGAAGTTCGTCGCCGCGTATGCGGAGAGCACCCAGTGGATCGTGGCTCACCCGGACGATGCGATCAGCATCCTGAAGGATGACGCGAAGGTGAGCGGGGCCATCGCTCGCTCGTCGTTCGAGTTCGCCAAGCCCGACTACTCGCTGGATGGGAAGGTGAGCGCCGACGGTCTTCAGACATGGATCCGGCTGACCAAGGAATACGGGAAGGTCACGAAGTCGGTGACCGTCGACGACATCTACGATCCTTCCTTCCTCCCGGGATCATGACGGCGCTGATGGCGGGGATGCCCGTCCATGACGAGGAGAGAGGCGTTCACCACATGGCTGAAGCGCATGTCGAGCCGGTCATCCGCATCGAGAAGGTTTGCTTCGGCTACGGCACGAAACTCGTCATCGACAACGTCGACGTCGATATCGACGCGGGGCAGTTCGTGTCGCTGATCGGACCGAGCGGCTGTGGGAAGAGCACGCTGCTGGCGATGCTGGATGGAATGGCCTCGCCCGACTCGGGCAGCATCCTGGTCAACGGCCAGGCGCCGAGGCCGGGCGACCCCGACCGGGCGATGGTCTTCCAGAACTTCGCCCTGATGCCCTGGAAGACCGTTCTGAGCAATGTCGAGCTGGGACTGCGCTATCGACGACCGGAGCTTGCGAAGAAGGGGCGGCGCGAGATCGCCAGACACTTCCTCGACAAGGTGGGACTGTCCTCTGCGGCCGATCTCTACCCACACAACCTGTCGGGCGGGATGCAGCAGCGCGTCGGGTTGGCTCGTGCCTTCGCCGTCGAGCCGAGCATCATGCTCATGGACGAGCCGTTCGGCGCGCTCGATGCGCAGAACGCGGAGATCCTCCGGGAGGAGCTGCGCTCGCTCGTGGCGGAGGAGAACCGGACGATCGTCTTCGTCACGCACAACCTCGACGAGGCGATCCAGCTCTCCGATCGCATCCTGCTGATGTCCGCGGGGCCGTCTCGCATCCGCGACGACATCCGGGTGGAGCTGCCGGAGGTGCACTCTGCCGAGTACGTGTCGCGGTACGACCGGTATCGCGAGCACCTCTGGGACCATCTGCGCCACGAGGTGGAGACGGTGCAGCAGCGCGAGCGGGAAGGAGGCGGGGCGTCGTGAGCGTCATCATCCAAGAGAACAGACGCGACGATGGAACTGTCGAGCGGATCCGCGTCGAACCGCGCAAGTCCTGGTGGCGGCGATACGAGAAGCTCACGCTCCCGATCACCGCGGTGGTGATCATCCTCGTCGTCTGGGAGACCGCGGGAGCCTTCGCGCTGTGGAACCCGCTGTTCTTCAGCTCGCCGTCACAGATCTTCCAGGGGCTCATCGAACTGGCGCAGGGGCCGCTGTGGTCTGACCTGGCCGTCAGCGGCACCGAGTTCCTCATCGGAATGGCGATCGCGCTGGTGCTCGGCGTGCCGCTGGGGATCCTGCTCGGGTCGAACCGCCGGCTGCGCATCGCGTTCGACCCGATCGTGAATGCGCTGTACTCCACGCCGATCCTCGTGCTCACGCCGTTGCTGGTGATCTGGTTCGGACTGGGGATCGGATCGAAGATCGCGAACGTGGCGATCCTGGCGATCTTCCCTGTTCTGATCAACATGATCGAGGGCGTGCAGACGACGGATGCGACGCTCATCCGCGCGGCCCGGTCTTTCGGAGCGCGTGGGCTGAGAGTGTACGGGGATGTCACGTTCCCGTCGATCCTGCCGTTCTTTGTCACGGGTCTGCGGCTGGCGATCGGAAAGGGGATGATCGCCGTGGTCGTCGGCGAGTACATCGCGGCGACCGTGGGAATCGGCTATCGGATCCGCTCCGACGCGGAGGTCTTCAACACGCCGCGCTATCTCGCCGGCGTGGTGGTCATGGTGATCATCTCGGTGATCATCATGGCGATCGTGAAGGTCTTCGAGCGTCGCATGGCGCCATGGCGGGAGCCCGGATCAGGGCGCGAATAGTCCCGCTCCACAGGCCATCCGTGCTTGTCGCGCTCCAGAGGGCGACGAGCATGGATGGCCTTTTTCTCTTTCGCCCGAACGACGCCGCTTGACATCCTCTGTTGCCTCCGGAATAGTACATGTACATAGTTGTCCACGTACAAGACGTGATGAGGCGGATCGATGAAGATTGCGGTGGTGGGAAGCTACGGCGTCGGCTTGACGATGCGGGTGCCGAGAATGCCCGCGCCGGGAGAGACGCTCTCTGACGGGGCGTTCGATGAAGGCCACGGCGGCAAGGGGTCGAACCAGGCGATCGCCGCGGCGCGTCTGGGAGCGTCTGTCTCGTTCTTCACGGCTGTCGGCAGCGACGGATACGGTGCCGCGGCCAAACAGCTGTGGAAGCAGGAGGGCGTCGACGCCGATCACGTGGTGGTCGTCGAAGGCGCCGCCACCATGGTGGGCGTCATCCTGGTGGAGCCGAGCGGTGAGAACCGGATCGTCATCGCCCCCGGTGCGCTGGACGCGCTGGACGCCACAGCCGTCGAGGCGTTCCGTGACGAGATCGCATCGGCCGACATCCTCGTCGTATCGATGGAGATCCCGCTTGACGCTGTGGCGGCCGCGCTTCGCATCGGACGTGAAGAAGGCACGCGCACGCTCCTGAACCCCGCACCCGCGCAGCGGCTTCCCGACGAGGTCTGGCAAGACATCGATGTCGTCACCCCGAACCAGTCCGAGGCGCCGGTCCTTCTCGGCCTGGACGTGGACCACGGGCACGACGACGGCGAGCTGGTCGCTCGTCTGGTGGCTCGGTCGGGGGCAAGCGTCGTGCTCACGCGTGGCCAGGCTGGAGCGCTGCTCGCCTCGGAGGACAGGGTCACCGTGATCGACGCGGTCACCGTCGAGGACGTCGTCGACACCACCGGTGCGGGCGACTCGTTCACCGCCGCTCTCGCCGTAGGCCTGGCAGCCGGCGCCTCTCCGGTGGAGGCCGCTCGCAGCGCCGCGCGCGCTGCTGCGCACACCGTGACGATCGCCGGGGTGATCCCGGCACTTCCCACCCGAGCTGATCTCGCCCTGCCGATCGGAGCCGACCGATGACCGCTGCCACCGCGACGTCCCGCCGTCCCGCCTTCGACCCCCGCAAGCTCCTGCACGCCCGCGAGGTGGGTGTGCTCGCCGCTCTCGTGCTCCTGATCATCCTGGGCACCGTGCTCTCGCCCAGCTTCCTGCAAGCGGGCAACCTGCTCTCGGTCGGTCAGCAGATCTCGCAGATCGGCATCATGGCGATCGGGGCGACGTTCGTCATCATCAACGCCGAGATCGACCTGTCCGTCGGGTCGATCTACGCGCTGGCCGCCATCTGCACGGGCATGGCGATCGCCGGGGGCATCTCCTGGCCGCTTGCTGCGTTGCTGGGCGTTGTGGTCGGCACCGTCGCCGGCATCCTGAACGGCCTTGCGGTCGTCTTCCTCGGCGTGCCGAGCTTCATCGTCACCCTGGGCACGCTGAGCGTCTTTCGCGGTGTGGCTCTGCTCATCTCGAACGGAGCGCCCATCTCACTGAACTCGAGTCAGCCCGGCGTCGCAGACTTCAGCCTGCTCGGCCAGGGACGGCTGTTCGGACTCGTGCCCATGCAGTTCGTCATCTTCATCGTGCTGGCTGCGATCGGCATCGTGCTGCTGTCTCGTTCGCGGCTCGGTTTCAACACCTATGCCGTCGGCGGCAACAAGGAGGCAGCACGCCTGGTGGGCATCGACGTGAAGGCCGTGAAGGTCGCGGCGTTCGCGCTGTCAGGCTTCACGGCAGCGGTCGCCGGCGTGCTCGGCCTGTCCTTCCTCTCCTACGTGCAGGGAGTGACCGGCACCGGCCTTGAACTGACGGTGATCTCTGCGGTCATCATCGGCGGCGCCGCGCTGTTCGGCGGGTCGGGGACGATGTGGGGAACCATCATCGGTGTCGTCTTCATCGGCATCCTGCAGAACATCCTCAACATCAACGGCATCTCGTCGTTCTGGCAGACCGTCATCACCGGTCTCGTGATCATCGCCGCGGTCGCTGCCGACACGTGGCAACAGCGTCGCAAGACGAGGGCCTGAGTCGGCGCGAGCACTCGCGTCCGCACGGCGCATCCCTTATCACCCATCACCGAGAAGTACGGACCAAAGGAGGACCGATGTCTATTCGCAATCGCACACGCCGCCTCATGGCGTGGGGTGCCATGGCCGCTGCCGCTGCCCTGGCGCTGACGGGCTGCGGCGCGATCACCTCAGGTGACACCGGCGCCAGCAGCGACGGCCAGTTCCACCTCGCCGAATACATCCAGAAGCGCGTCGACGACGGCCAGACACTGCGCATCAAGCTCAGCTACCACGACCCGTCGCTGGCGTTCGCCACGCCGATCAAGGCCGGGATGCAGAAGGCGGGCAAGGAGCTCGGGGTCGACGTACAGCTCATCGGACCCACTGGCGGCGATGCGGCCAAGCAGGTCTCCGAACTGCAGACCCTCATCCAGCAGAAGGCCGTGGACGGCCTTGCGGTCTCGTCCGCATCAAGCGATGCCCTCAAGCCGGTGATCGCGCAGGCGTACGACGCCGGCATCCCGATCATCTCGTTCAACACCGACAACCCCGGGTCCAAGCAGATGGCCTTCGTCGGCCAGGATCTGACCGCATCCGGACAGTCCCAGGCGGAAAAGCTCGTCGAGACGGTCGGCAAGGACAAGGCCGGAAAGGTCATCGTCTTCTCACTGGACACCGGCGCAGGCTGGTCGCACGACAGGTTCAGCGGCTTCCAGAAGGGGATCGAGGGAAGCAAGCTCACCATCGTCGGTCCGGTCAATGTCGGCAATGAGCCCAACGCCGCGTACAACACCGTCGAGTCGACGATGACCGGGCAGTCGGATGTGCTGGCCGTCGCCGGTCTGGACTGCTGCTCGACGACGGCTGCCGCCAAGTGGATCGACCAGTCGGGCAACGCCGGGAAGATCAAGATGGGTGGCTTCGACCTGCTGTCCACGACCGCCGAGTACATCCAGAAGGGCGTGGTGTCGTTCACCATTAGCCAGAACCCGACCGAGCAGGGCTATCAGGCCGTGAAGGTGCTGACCGACTTCCTCAAGAACGGCACGCCGATCAAGGGCGTCGACACCGGTGCGCAGTTCATCACGAAGGAAAACCTGTCGGACGCGACGGTGGAGGACTGAGGACGATGCTCCCGTCGCAGGGCGACCAGGCGCAGGCCCGCGAGATCGCCGTCCGGATCCACGGTGTGAGCCGTAACTTCGGTGCGGTCAAAGCACTGCAGGACGTCAGCTTCGACATCACGGCCGGTGAGATCACCGCTCTCCTGGGCGAGAACGGTGCGGGCAAGTCGACGCTGCTCAAGATCCTTGCGGGCCTTCAGCCGCCCAGCGGCGGGAGCATCTCCGTCTTCGGCGAGGAGATCTCGTCGTACGACCCGAACACCGTGCTCACCAGGCACTCGGTGGCCATCGTTCCGCAGGAGTTGTCGTTGCTCCCGGACCGCACCGTCGCCGAGAACATCCTGGTCGGCGTCGAGCCCGGCTCGCGGCTGTTCCCGGCCAAGCGGAAGATGCGCGAGCGCGCCGCGGAGCTTCTTGCCGAGCTCGGGCTGGACATCGACCCGTCGGCGGGCGTTCGTGGCCTTGACATGGCAGTTCAGCAGCTGGTCGTCGTGGCACGCGCCGTGGCGCGCGGATGCCGAGTGCTCATCCTCGACGAGCCCACGGCGATGCTGACCCCGGTCGAGGCCGACCGGCTGTTCGCTCTCATGGCCCGGCTCAAGCAGGCGGGCACGACGATGGTCTATGTCTCCCATCGGATGCCTGAGGTGTTCGCGCTGTGCGATCGCATCGAGGTGCTGCGCGACGGCGCTCACGTCGCCTCCTGGCGACGTGAGGAGGTCACCCCCGGTCAGGCGGTCGCGGCGATGGTCGGTCGTGAGCTCGGGCACTTCACAGGGCGCGAGAGCGCCGTGCTGGCAGATGACCTGCCCCCGGCGCTGGCCGTCGACGAGCTCAGCGGACACCGGCACGAGAACGTCAGCTTTCAGGTGCGTCCCGGTGAGATCGTCGGGATCGCCGGCCTGCCGGACTCGGGCCGTGTCGAGCTGCTGGCCAACATCTTCGGAACGTCGACCGCCGTCGGCGGCAGTGTCTCGGTTCGTGGCGAGGCGTACGAAGACCGGTCGCCCGCGCGCAGCGTGCGGCACCGGATCGGGTTCCTCCCTGGAGAACGGCGTGCGCAGGGGCTGCTGACGACCATGTCGGTGGCTGAGAACATCGGGGCGCTCACGACTCGTCGATTCTCCCGCGCGGGCATGATCCGCCGCCGCCGCCTCAACGAGCATGCCGGCGCGCTCGCTTCGAAGATGCACGTGAAGACGGCCAGCACGAGTCAGCCGATCCTGACGCTCTCGGGCGGCAACCAGCAGAAGGCGCTCCTGGCTCGCTGGCTCTCCATCGATCCGCAGGTCTTGATGCTGGATGAGCCCACGCGCGGCGTGGACGTCGGCGCCAAGGTCGAGATCTACCAGGAGATGTTCCAGCTCGCCGATCGCGGGGTGGCCATCGTCTGCTCCTCGTCGGATCTGCCGGAGCTGTTGACCGCGACCGACCGGATCGTCGTCATGTGCCAGGGGCGTGTGGCGGGAACCCTCGTCACGGCCGAGGCGACGGAAGAAGCAATCATGGCGCTCGCCACGGGCGCCGGAGACGATGCCGCGTAGGCGGCACGAAGGGAGTGGCATGAAACGGCACGGCATTCTCAACGCACCCCTCAGCGGTGCGCTGGCGACTCTCGGGCATACCGACCTCGTGATGGTGGTGGATGCCGGGTTCCCCATCCCCGCGGACGCGAACCGGATCGACCTGGCGGTCGCCCCGAACCTGCCCGACCTGCGCACGATGCTCGATCTCATCGCGAACGAGATCGTGGTGGAGGCCGTCGTGCGCGCCGACGACGTCCCGACGAACAACCCACGGCTGGACGAGTGGCTGCGCGGCAGATTCGCCGACGCGGAGTTCAGCACCCGTCCGCACGCCGAGGTGCTGGGCCAGCTCGCCCGACAGGCGAAGGTCATCGTCCGCACCGGCGCCTTCGAACCCTGGGGGAACATCGGGCTCTTCTGCGGAGTCGATGTGCCCAAGTGGTTCGGAGGCGACGGAGTGATCGCACCGGACTATTACGCGTCCAAGCTCTAAACCCCATCCGAATCGAAACACGAAGGACCCTGACGTGACTGATACCAGTGCTGCCCACCCCCTGACCCTGAGCCCGGCGGAGATGGCTCCGTTCATCCAGCACACGAAGATCGAGGTCGGCTCGACCCGCGACGAGATGATCGCCCACGCGCGCGAGGCTGTCGAGCACGGGTTCAACGCCGCGATGGTGCCGGCATCGTGGGTGGCGCTGGTCGCCGCCGAGCTGGCCGGCACAGGCATCGAGGTCGCGTCCGCCCTCGACTTCCCCACGGTCGGCGTCATGACCAGCGCCGGCAAGGCGGCCGAGGCCGAGCAGATCGCCAAGCAGGGGGCGACCCAGCTCGACATGGGCGTGCAGATCGGCTGGCTCAAGAGCGGACGATTCGATGACTTCCGCGACGACATCGCCGGTGTCGTGCAAGCCTGCGGCATCCCTGTCAAAGTGATGCTGGAGCTGCCGTTGCTCACCGACGCCGAGAAGGAAGCGGCCGTCGAGCTCGCCCAGGAGGCGGGAGCCGCGTACTTGAAGAACGCGTCCAGCGGCCAGATCGAGACGGCGAATCCGCAGAGCATCCGTTACCTCGTGGAACGGGCCCGTGAAGGGGTGAAGGTCAAGGCATCGGGCTCTATCAAGAGCTATCGGCAGGGGCTGGAGCTGCTGCGCGCCGGGGCGGTTCTGCTGGGCACCAGCGCCGGACTGTCGATCATCTCGGACAGCTCCGACGAGAGCACGACGAGCTACTGAGCGATGTCGGCGCCGGTGGCGCACCACCATCCGCGTCCAGAAGTGAGATAGAGATGGTGGTACGCCACCGCGGGCCCGATCACAGCCGAGGAGATCACGTGAGCACTGCGCACTCGAGTGATACGGATATCCACCGTGAGCTGCCGGTCGCCATCCACACCCAGATCTCCGACAGCTTCCGCACCAAGATCGCATCGGGCGAGTGGCCTGCCCACTACCGTCTGCAGAGCGAGCCCGACCTTGCGGCCGACCTGGGGGTCAGCCGTGGCACGTTGCGTCGTGCGCTGACGACGCTGATCGAAGAAGGACTGCTGCGTCAGGTCCGGGGACGTGGCACGTTCGTGACCTCGACCACGATCGAGCCCGCGATCGCGCAGAAGCTGAGCACCCTCTCCGAGGATTTCGCCCGGCAGGGCATCGCGATGGCAACTCGGGTCATCGCACAAGACCTCATCGCACCGCCCCGGCCCGTCGCGGCGCTGTTGGAGGTCCCCGCGGGCGGCTCCGTCCTCAGGCTGGTGCGTCTGCGCAGCACGGGCGACGGACCCGTGACGCTCCTCTACAACTATGTGCGCACCGACTTCGCACCGGGGATCGAGGGTGTCGACTTCGAGACCCAGAGCCTGTTCGGCACGCTCGAAGGGCGGTACTCGCTGCAGATCTCCAGCGCCCGGCGCACGTTCAGCGCAGAGGCCGCCGAGGGAGAGGTCGCAGAGCTGCTGGGCATCCCGTCGGGACAGCCCGTCCAGTACCTCGAGCAGGTGACGTACCTCGCGAACAACCACCCCATCGAGTACTCGGATGTCTGGATCCACTCCGCGCGGTTGCGGGTGACCTCGATCCTGTCGCGACGCTGAGCACGGCTCCCGCCGCGCCGAGTCCTCCTTGTCAAGGTGCTCTCGCGGCGTCTGCCCTCACTCGCCGGTCACCTCGGAGACCGTGACGGCGCCGTTCGTCATGCCCAGGAAGGAGAGGGGTTGTAGATAAACGATTGCCGACAATCGACATTAGCGCTATCGTGGGGTCGTGCGCCGCCGCCGGCGGTGCCTGATGAGGAGGTCGACAATGACGTCACCACTGCCAGCCAGAATCGCGAGCCCACAGTCCTCCCGACGAGTGATCGTCGTCTCGATCGCGGGCGCCGTCGGCGGCTTCTTGTTCGGATTCGACACCGCGATCATCAATGGAGCGGTGGATCCCATCGATACGACCTTCCATCTCAACGCCTTTGCGCTGGGAGTCGTGGTCGCCATCACGCTCTTCGGCGCCGCATTGGGCGCGTTCGTCGCGGGATGGCTCGCCGACAGGATCGGCCGCCCTCGGGTGATGCTGGTCGCCGCCGTCGTGTTCTTCGCCTCCGCGATCGGCTGCGGCTTGTCGATCGGCGTCTGGGATCTGAGCGTATGGCGGTTCGCCACTGGGCTTTCTGTCGGCGTGGCCACCGTGATCGGACCCCTGTACATCTCCGAGGTCGCCCCTGCGCACCTGCGCGGACGGCTGTCATCCATGCAGCAGATGGCCATCGTGTTGGGCATCTTCGTCGCCCTGCTGTCCGACTCCGCGATCGCCGCCGCGCTGTCTGGAGCCGACGCCGCCCTGTTCCTCGGCCTGCCCGCGTGGCGGTGGATGTTCATCGCCGGCGTGATCCCGGCACTGGTCTACGGCATCCTTGGCCTGGTTCTGCCCGAGTCGCCGCGTTACCTGGTCTCCCGGGGCAGGATCGCCGACGCGGAACGGTCGCTGCGTCGCGTGCAGCAGCTCGACCCCGAGACCGCGCGCAACGATGTCCGGCGGATTCAGGAGACGCTGCGCTCGGACCGCAAGCCGCGGTTCAGGGATCTGCTGGCTCCCAAGACCGGACTTCTTCCGATCGTGTGGGTGGGCGTCGCGCTCGCGGTCCTGCAATCGTGGGTCGGGATCGACGTGATCTTCTACTACTCGACCTCGTTGTGGCAGTCGGTGGGATTCGATGAGTCGGCGGCGTTCGGGCTGTCCGTCTTCAGCTCGGTGATCAATGTGCTCGCCACCATCGTCGCGATCCTGCTGATCGACCGCGTCGGTCGCCGCAAGCTGCTTCTGGTCGGATCGGGCGGGATGTTCGTGAGCCTGGTCACCGTGGCGATCGGGTTCACCCACACGGCGACGTACCATGGCCAGCTCCAGCTGGAAGGCGTGTGGGGGCCGGTGACGCTCATCGGAGCGAACGTGTTCGTCATCGCGTTCGCCGTCTCTTGGGGGCCGGTGGTGTGGGTGCTCCTCGGTGAGATGTTCCCGAACCGCATCCGTGCTGTCGCGCTGTCTCTGGCCGCCGCTGCGAACTGGGCCGCCGAGGTCGTGCTCAATCTGACCTTCCCGAGCCTTCGCGAGCTGTCGCTCTCCGGCAGCTATGCGATCTATGCGCTCATGGCCTTGGCGTCGTGGTTCTTGGTGTTCTTCGCCGTGCGAGAGACGAAGAACCGCGAACTGGAGGACATGACGGTCGATGTCCGGGTCGTGGAAGGCAGCGGCTCCTGACCACAACGCCACTCATGCCCCACCAACGACGGAGGCCATTGTCATGAAGATCACTCGTATTGAGACGTGCGGGCTCCGCGGAGCGACGCCGGAGGGCGGTTGGTCGTACGAGATACGCCCCGACGACGTCGTGCACACCCTCGTCGCCGTCCACACGGATGACGGTCGTGTCGGCGTCGGAAGCGCCTTCACGACGCAACATCTCGTGGATGCGGCTCTCGAACTGCTGCAGGTGCATCTGCTCGGTCGGGATCCCCGGGAGGTTCAAGCCCTCACCGAGCTCCAGCATCAGGCCTCGTTCTGGATGGGTCGTGGGGGTGCGCTGACGCAGGCCACGAGCGCCGTCGACATCGCGCTGTGGGATGTCGCGGGTCAGGCGCTCGGCCAGCCGATCGGGACCCTGCTCGGCGGGCCCTACCGCAAGAGCGTCCGGCCCTACGCGTCGACTCTCATGGACGAGCCCGCCAAGCTCGCGGACGAGCTCTCCCGGCTCGCGGCCTCGGGCTTCACGGCGTTCAAGATCGGGTGGGGGCCGTTCGGTCGCGAGTCCGCGACGGTCGACGAGGCGATCGTCGCCGCCGCCCGGGAAGCTGTCGGTCCGGACGCGCTCCTCGCTGTGGATGCCGGCGGCTCGGAGGCGTTCTTCACCGGGAATCTGCGTTGGGCGATCAGGACCGCGCACATGCTCGACGCCTATGGGGTGGCGTGGTTCGAGGAGGCACTCCCGCCGGATGCCCTCGAGGACTTCGTCACGCTCCGCCGCAGCTCGCCCGTGCCGATCAGCGGGGGCGAGGTGCTGACCCGTCGGCAGAGCTTCGCCCCCTACATCGCCGCAGGCGCTTTCGACATCGTCCAACCCGACACTACGAAGGGAGGTGGGCTCAGTGAGTCTCGGCGGATCGGCTGGGCTGCGGAAGATGCCGGCATGAAGCTGATCCCGCACGGCTGGAACACGGCTGTGGGGCTGGCCGCCGACCTCCAACTGGCAGCGGCCCTTCCTCGGACGGATCTGATCGAGTACAAGACCGGATCCGCGTATATCGACGAACTCGCCGTCAACACCTGGCACCTCGTCGATGGTCGGCTCGAGATCCCGACCGGCGGGGGGCTCGGAGTTCAGCTGTCTCGGGAAGCGCTGGCCAAGTACGGGACCAACCCTCAGTTCGGGCTTGCGCGATGACTGTGCGCAGCGTCGTCCTCGATGCGCGACGAGGCAGTGACGACGACCTCGAGAAGTACAGTCGTGACATGAACGGAGCGCACCGACTGCCTAGCATCTCCACACAGTCTCGACGTGAACGTGTCGCAGACACGATTCGAAACGCGATCATCGAGGGGAGCCTGGAGCCGGGACAACGACTGACCGAGATGGAGCTGTCCGCTCAGTTGGGCACGAGCCGGGCTCCGGTCCGTGAGGCGCTGCGACAGCTCGAGCTCGAGGGCCTGGTCGCGTCCTACCCCTACCGCGGGACCGAGGTCCTCGGCGTCTCCCAACAGGAGATAGAGCACGTCCTCGTGCCGGTCCGGCTCACACTGGAGCGATTCGCCTTTGCGGCGGCGAGCGATCGTATCGACACCGAGGTCGCAGAGAGGCTGAACGTGCTCGTCGAACAGATGCGATCTGCCGCGCACGATCCGGCCCAGCTCGCCGACACCGACATCCGATTCCACGAGATGGTCATGGAACTGGCCAATCAGCCGCATTGCCTGCAGATCTGGCGAACCATCCAGCCCCGTGTGCGCGCATACTTCCGCCGCGACGCCACGTACTACGAGGATCCGAAGGTCGTCGCCGACCAGCACCGGTTGCTCCTGGACGCGCTCACCGGCGGTGATCCCGCCGCGCTGGATCAGGCTGTCGTCGACCACATCCGCACGCACTTCGCCGAAGGACCCGAGACATGAGCACCCCTACCGTTCTGGTCACAGGTGCCGCGGGCGGGATCGGGCGCGCCATCGCCCGGTCCGCGGCGTCTCGGCGATGGAATGTCGCAGCCTTGGACATCGACGGCGACGGAGCCGAGCAGACCGCCCTTCTCGCCCGCGAGGCGGGCTCGCCCAGAGCGATCGGCATCGCCTGCGACGTCACCGACGCCCGCTCCGTCGAAGAAGCCTTCGCGAGGACGACGGAATCGGTCGGGCTTGCCCAGGGTGTCGTCGCAAATGCCGGCGTAGAGATCAATGCTCCCCTGGAAGAGCTCACCGACCAGCAGTGGGAACGCGTCATCGCCGTGAACCTCACCGGGACCTTCCTCACCGTCCGCCACGGCATCCGCATGCTCCGGCAGCATGACCGTCCCGGCTCCGTCGTGTGCACGTCGTCGCCCTCTGCGTTCGTCGGCTTCGCCGGTGGGGACAACGCCGCCTATGGCGCCTCCAAGGGTGGGATCTCCGCCTTCATCCGTTCCGTCGCCATCGACTACGCCCGCTTCGGCATCCGGGTCAACGCGCTCGTTCCCGGGGCCACGGACACGCCCCTCCTTCTCGCGGGCCTGACCGGAGAGGCGAGGACCGCGCGAGCGAAGGAGATCGAGGCGGACGCTGCCGATCAGATCCCCATGGGCCGCCTCGCGCGCACCGACGAGATCGCCGCCGCGGCCCTCTGGCTGCTCAGCGAGGAGTCATCATACGTCACAGGCAGCAACCTGGTCTGCGACGGCGGGCTGCTGGCCAAGAGCGCCAACACCTTCTAAGGAGTTCCCATGCCACGTGATCTTCCTCCTCTCGGTTCCACCGTGTGGGTGGTGGGAGACGGATACATCCCACCGGGAGGCAGCGGTGCCGACCCGGCGCTTCACAGTCACGAGAGCATCTGCATGCTCAACGCCGGCGACGTCGATGCGGTCGTCGAGATCAGCGTCTACTACACGGATCAAGAACCGGCAGGGCCCTACACGCTCGCCATTCCCGCCCGCCGAGCGCACCACCAGCAGATCAATGCGCTGCGGGATCCGGAGCCGATCCAGCCGGGGCGCGACTACTGCCTGGTGATCCGCAGCAGCAGTCCGATCGTCGTCCAGCACACTCGGCTCGACTCACGTCAGTCGGAGCTCGCGCTCATGTCGACGATCGCCTACCCCGCCGCCTGAGCCGCTGCCCTCACGTCTCGCCCGCCCGCAGCGCTGCCGCCTTCGCCTTCAGCACGCGCTGCTGCGCGGTGTTCGCGGCCAGCGCCGCAGCGGTGAGCAGTTCCGCTCGCGCTTCCTGAGCCCGCCCCAACTGGGCGAGCAGCTCGCCACGCACACTGGGCACGAGGTGCGATCCGCGCAGCGCGCCCGACTCGGTGAGGGCGTCGACGATGGGCAGCGCCTCGGCTGGACCCTGGGCCATCGACACCGCCACCGCGCGGTTCAGGTCGACGATCGGATTCGGTGCGATGCGGCCGAGCACCTCGTACAGCGTCACGATGCGGGGCCAGTCGGTCTCGGCGACGCTCGGCGCCACCGCATGGCACTGTGCGATCGCCGCCTGCAGCGCATAGGAGCCTCTGCCCACGCCGCGCGCGCGGGCAGCGGCATCCGCCCTTCGCAACAGCTGGGCGGCTCGCCGGATCTGACCGTGATCCCAGCGGGAGCGGTCCTGATCGGCCAGCAGCACCGGTGCCCCCGAGCCGTCGACGCGCGCCGTGAACCGCGACCGCTGGAACTCCATGAGCGCCACCAGCGCCAGCGACTCGGGCTCCCGCGGCAGCAGTCCGGTCACCACGCGTCCGAGCCGGATCGCCTCATCGGCCAGGTCCGCTCGCACCCACCTCTCGCCCGTCGTGGCCGCATATCCCTCGGTGAACACCAGGTAGACGACGCCGAGCACCGCCCCCAGCCGCGCCTTCCATTCGCTCGGGTCGGGCGCCTCGAACGGCACTCGGGCAGCCGCGAGCGCCTTCTTCGCACGGGTGATCCGTGCCTGCACGGTCGGCACGCTGGCCAGCAGCATCCGGGCGATCTCCTCGCTCGACAGTCCCGCCACGACCCGCAGCGTCAGCGCCACCTGTGACTCACGGGAGAGCACCGGATGGCACGCCGTGAACACCAGCCGCAGCACGTCGTCGTCGATGGGCCGCCAGTCATCGTCGGATGCCTCGTCGAGCGTTCTCGCGATGGCCGCATATCGCTCGTCGAGCCGTTCGCGACGTCGCCACGCATCGATCGCGCGTCGTTTGGCCACGGCGGTCAACCACGCTCCGGCGTTGCTCGGGATGCCGCCCCGCAGCCATGCGCCAAGCGCTTCGAGCAACGCCTCCTGGGTGACATCCTCGGCGAGGCCGAGGTCGCCGGTCATCTTGGCCACAGATGCGATGATCCGGGGCCCCTCGATGCGCCAGACGGCCTCGACCGTGCGCCGGGTGTCGTCCATCTCGCCTCGCGCAGCGCCTCACTCGGTGCCGAGCTCGGTGCGCCACTCCTTCTCCTTCTGCACGTACTCGTTGTCGGCGAAGTCCGCGAAGTCGGCATCGTCGTGCACGCGCCGCACCTCGAGCTTGCTGCCGGGGCCCAGCGGGCACCGCTTGGCCCACTCCAACGCCTCCTCGGCTGTCGCGGTCTGGATGATCCAGAACCCGTTGAACAGCTCATGCACCTCGCCGTAAGGGCCGTCGCTGACGATCGGCGGCTCGCCGCCGAAGTCCACGACGTATCCGGGCTCGTCGGCCAGCCCCTCGCCGGCGACCATGACGCCGGCCTTGATCATGGACTCGTTGTACGCGCCCATCGCGTTCAGGATCTCGTTGAAATCGAGCTGCTTCGACGCCTCGACGGCCTCGGCGGTGGCCCGCATGATCAGCATGTGCTTCATCTTGATACTCCCTGTTCGGTGGGGATCTCTCGTCCCCTCTCACTATCGCGTCGAACGAGCGCGAACGGAATCGACATCGAGAGAGATTCCTTCTGGGCGAGTAGGCGGGGTGTACAGAAGCCGTCATCGGCGGCCCGACCGCCTCGGATTCGGCGTATCGTGCACACGGTCGCCCCGAACGGGCGCGGCCATGAGGAGGCACTATGAAGACACGGTTGCGAGACATCCCGACCCGGCTGGCGACGGGGGCTTACATCCTGCACTCCGGCGTCACGAAGCTCTCAGCGGGGCCCGAGCAGGCGGCGGGGTTCCACCACGCGGCCACGAGCGCGTTCCCGGCGCTGGGTCGCATGTCCGACAGCGGGTTTTTGCGTTCGCTCGCGATCGGTGAGATCGCCGTCGGGTCGCTGCTGCTGATGCCGTTCGTTCCGGCCTCGATCGCCGGTGCCGCGCTGACCGCGTTCTCGTCGGGACTGGTGGGCATGTATCTGCGCACTCCGGCGCTGCGCAAGCCCGGAAGCGTCTGGCCGAGCCCGGCCGGCACCGCGATCAGCAAGGACGTCTGGATGCTGGGCATCGGTCTCGGTCTGCTGGTCGGAGCGGCCGAAGACCGCTCGTCGTAGACGGCGGGCTCAGCCCGGCGCTCCCGCGGTGCCCAGCGGGTCCGCGAAGAACTGGTCCTGCGCCGCCCGCAGGGTGCCTTGCAGCGCGGCCTCGTCTCCGGCGACGCCGGCGGCGGTGGTCACGCCGGTGTTGCCCACGACAGCCGGCAGGATCCACCGGGCAAGCCGTGCCCCCTCCCCGGTGAGGATGAACGACTCCGGGTTCAGCAGTGAGGCGACGATGTCGCCGAGCCGGTGCAGGCTCTGCTGAGCATCGGCGAGGACGTCGAGGACCGCGTCGTCGCCGTCATCCGCTCGCTGCTCGAGTTCGCGCGCGTACTCGGTGGCCGTCATCCGCTCGAAGTGCTCGTCGTCGCCGAGCCGGGTGGCGAAGCGTTGTAGCGACACGACGAGCTCGGCGCATCCGTGCAGCCCGCATGCGCAGAGCTCGCCGCGGGGATCCAGCGGGGTGTGGCCGAAGCCGGGTGCCACCTCGGCGCCGTGCAAGAGCGTGCCGTCAACGATCGCGCTGCCCCCGAGTCCGCGGCTGAGCAGGATCACGACGGTGTTGCGCGCGTCGCGGGCCGGGGCCTGGAACGACTCGGCGAGTGTCGCGAAGCTGCCGTCGTTGCCCAGCAGCGGGACCGGCCACCCCCGCGCGGTGAAGCCGTCCGTGAGGGCGGCGGGTGGCTCGTCCATCCACTCGAGCTCGATCGCGGCCATCCCGGAAGGCCTGATCGCGCCCGGGATGGAGACGGCGATGCGGGGTGCTCGCGCGCGCTCTGATGTCCGCAGGGTCTCGTCGAGGAGCTCGGTCACCGCGGCCGCCGCGTGTGCGGGCGTGGGGACATCGTCGAAGCGACGGCGTGCTGTCGCGATGACGCTACCGGCCAACGTCGCCGACCGTGCCACGGCATCCGTCCTGGTGATCGTCACGCCGACGAGATCTGCCGATTCGTTGGACAGGGTCAGCGCACGCTTCGGGCGCCCGCGGCCCCGTTGTGCATGATGCGGGTCGTCGACCAGGATGCCGCCGGCCAGCAGGTCGCCCACGAGGGAGCTCACCGCGCCCATCGCCAGTCCGGTCTTGGCAGCCAGCTCGCTCTGCGAGGCTCCCGGCGCGCGCTGCACGGCGCGCACGACCTTCTCCAGGCTTGCACGACGGATGCCGGCGAGGGTGTCCGCATCGTGGGACGGCGTGTGATTCGGCATGGTGCTCTTGACTTAACTTCAGGCTGTGAAAATAATTCTACGTGTGCTCTGGATTCCGAGCATCGCTGACAAGGAGGTCATCATGTCCGACACTACCGAGCCGGCCACGGGCAAACCGCGCGTGACGGCCAACACCCTCGCCGATGGGAAGGTCATCGGCGGCGCCCGCTTCCTGACGACGTTCCTGCTGGCCAACGCGGGAATGTACGCCATCTTCCAGGGGATGCAGCAGATCGTGCTGCCCTCACAGATCGCGATCATCGACCCGGCCGGCAAGGTCGGCGCGTACGGCATCCTGGCGTCCATCGGTGCCCTCGCCGCCGCCGTGGGAAATCCGATCTTCGGCGCGCTCTCCGACCGGACCAAGAGCCGGTTCGGGCGGCGCGCGCCGTGGCTGCTGCTCTCGACGATCGCCGCGCTCGTCCTGCTCGCGGCACTCGGCGGGATGTCGAGCCTGTTCTGGCTCGGCGCCGCATACCTGCTCGTGATGATCACGATGAGCGCCTTCCAGGCCGTGATCACTGCCGTGATGCCCGATCGGGTTCCAGAGTCGCGGCGAGGACTCGCGTCGTCGATCGCGAGCATCGCGCTGACCATCGGCGTCATCTACGGCCTGAACGTCGCGCCGTTCTTCGTCGACAAGCCGGTGGTGGCCTACCTGCTCATCGGCGCGCTCCTGGCAGTCGGCACGCTGTCGATCGTGTTCCTCACCAAAGACCCCACCGCACGCCAGGAGGCACCGGCATCCGCCGCCGAACGGCAGTCGATGCGGCACTTCTTCTCCGGGCTGAGGGATCACGATTTCGCGTGGGCGTTCTGGTCGCGGGCCACCATCATGATCGGCTACTGGACGATCTCGACGTACCAGCTGTACACGCTCACCGACTACATCGGCGCCGACAAGCTGCCGGGCGGGAACGCCGCTGCCGCGGTGGCCCTGCTGGGCACGATCAACCTCGCCGTGTCGTTCGTGACCTCGCTGGCATCGGGGCCGCTGTCGGACAAGGTCCGGCGCAGGAAGATCTTCGTCATCGTCGCGTCGGCGGGCGTCGGCCTGGGCGCGCTGATCCCGGTCTTCTCGCCCACCTGGGGCGGGATGCTCGCCTACTCGGTCGTGGTGGGCTTCTTCTTCGGCGTCTACATGGCCGTCGACCAGGCGATCATGACGCTCGTGCTGCCCGACCCGGAGAACACCGCGCGCGACCTGGGTCTGCTCAACGTCGCGACCACCGGTCCACAGATCGCCGGGCCGTTCCTGGCGGCGCTGGTGATCACGGTGGCCGGCGGGTACGCGCCGCTGTTCGTCTTCGCCGCGGTGGCGGCGCTGCTGTCCGCCTTCTTCATCTCTCCGATCCGAAAGGTCGCCTGACCATGCCGTACATCACCGCGGCCGTCGAACAGGGAACGCTCCGCGGCATCGACAACGCCGGCGTGGTCAGCTACCTCGGCGTGCCCTACGGCGCCGACACCGCGGGGGCGAACCGGTTCCGGCCGCCGCAGCCCGCGCCGCGCTGGGAGGGCGTCCGGGATGCGCTCGTCTTCGGTCCGTCCGCGCCGCAGGTGGACACGCGTCTAGCCGCCTCTGCCAACGGCCCGCGACTGCTCTCGATGCTGTACCCGCGCACCGGCTCGCCCGTCGAGGGGGCGGCGATGGGCGAGGACTGCCTGAGGCTGAACATCTGGGCTCCCTCCGGCGAGCCGCACGGTGCGCGGCCCGTCCTGGTATGGCTGCACGGCGGCGGCTTCACGCACGGCTCTGGAAACGAGATGGCGTTCAACGGCGACGTGCTCGCCGCAGCCGGAGACCTCGTCGTCGTCACGGTGACACATCGACTGGGCATCCTCGGCTTCCTCGACCTGCGGGAGCTGGGCGAGAGCCACTCGGCCAACGCCGGACTCCTGGACATCGTGGCCGCGCTGGAGTGGGTGCAGCGCAACATCGCCGCCTTCGGGGGCGACCCGGCCCGGGTCACGATCTGCGGGCAGTCCGGCGGCAGCGGGAAGGTGGCGATGCTCAACGCCATGCCCTGTGCACGCGGGCTGTTCTCTCGGTCGATCATGATGAGCGGTCCGTTCCGCCGCGCGGCGAAGGCGGCCGATGCCGCAGCCGTGCGTGCGCGCGCGATGGACCTCGGCGGCTTCCACACGGTGGCCGAGCTGCGCAGCGCGCCGCGCGGCAAGCTGCTGGACGTGCAGGCCGAGATCCTGCGCGAGTCGCCGCTGGAGCCCGCGGGCAAGAGCGAGCCGCGCATCGACTTCGACTCACTGCCCGGGTTCGGCCCGTCACACGACGACGAGGACATCCCCGTCGACCCGTTCGAAGGCGACGGGGCGGAGCTGATCGCGGGAACCCGGCTGATGATCGGCTGGGCCGCTCATGAGGCGGCGATGTTCCTCGCCGACGACCCGTCGTATCGCGTCGGCATGCCCGTCGACGAGGCGAGGTCCCGCGTCGACGCGCTGCGCGCCGTCGACGGCGTGGGCTATGACGATCTCGCGCAGGAGCGACCCGCCGAACCCCCGCATCTCGTCCTGGCCCGGCGGTTGAGCTCGTTGATGTTCGAGCAGTCGAGCCGCGAGATCGCCCGGGCGGTTGCCCGCCACGCGGACGGGGTGTGGATCTACGCGTTCGAGCAGCCGACGGAGGTGCTGGGCGGACTGCTGGGTGCGTGTCACAGCCTCGATCTCGCGTATGTCTTCGGGACCGTCGACCGGGTCCCGCTCACCGGCCGCGACATCGATCGCCTTGCCGTGTCCCGTGACATGATGCGGGCGTGGGCGCGGTTCGCGCGCGACGGGGATCCCGGGTGGGCGCCGAGCACGGGTGAGGCGCAGGTCGTGCACCGGTTCGGCACGCCCTACGGCCAGGGGCTGTCCCTGCCGCCCGACGTGGACCTGAGCGCCCGCGTGGTGTGACCCGCTGTCCGGGCTGGGCCGGGCGCCGGGCTGCGCGTCGGTGGCGGCCGGGTCCGCTCGGGCGCGGGGCTGGTACCGCTGCATGAACCTCGGCAGCAGTGCGGCGCCGAATGATCGGATGCCCGGTGACGGACGACGTCACCGGGCATCCTGAGCGTGCGTGGACGGATCGGGACAAGCGCGCGGGGTCCGAGGGTCGCTTCACCCGGGGACGAGAACTTCACGCAGATATCGAAGACGCCCTTGACGCCCTCGCTCGGCGCTTCTATGCTGCCTCATATATCGCATCTCATATCTGATATATGAGATACCAGAAGGGTGGGAGCCGTGAAGCCTGAGCGCAAGATCGCCACGTTCAACGTGCAACGAATCCTCGAGGGTCATCCGCCGCGGACGAACGTGAACGTCGCCGCGGTGGACGGTGAGTACACCATCAGGATCGCGCGGGTGACGGGCACGTTCCCTGCGCATCATCACGACGGCGATGAGGCGTGGTACATCCAGTCGGGAGGACTGCGCATCGACTCCGATCTGGGGACGGTGGAACTCCACGCCGGCGAGGGCGCCCTGGTCCCCGCGGGGGCGATCCACAGCCCCACCTGCCTCCAGGAGGGGACGACCGTGGTCGTCTTTCATCGCAAGGGCTTCGCAACGATCCCCGTCGATGCCGCCGCGCTCGACGCGTCCGGCTACCGGGAGTTCGACGGCGTCCCGATCGAGGGTGCGCTGTGAAGGTCGTCGGCGTCACGCTCACGCCCATCCGCACGCCCCGCCGCACCGGGTCGATCTCCGTTCACGTCATCGTGCAGGTGCACACGGATGAGGGGATCGTCGGTCTGGGCGAGATGTCCGACCTGGACTGCTATCGAATGCACCTCCCCGACCTCGAGGCCCTGAAGATCGCCATGGAGCGGGTCGTGGTCGGCGCGGATCCCTTCCGCATCGCACAGCTGCACCTCGACCTGCACAAGCAGATGCCGACCTATCTGCGGCAGGCGAACAACTACCCGCCGTTCACGCTCGCCTCTCAGCTCGCGACCTCGCTGGACATGGCGTACTACGACATCGTCGGCAAGGCGCTCGGCACGCCGGTGTACAACCTCCTGGGCGGCAAGGTGCGGGATGCGATCGACATGACGTATCCGATCTTCCAGGCCAAGATCGCGACAGACGTCTCTCGCTATCTCGACATGATGGCCGGACTGGTGGAGCGCGGAGTGACTCGGTTCCGCTACTACGTCGGCGTTGATCCCGACCTCGACGAGGCCTTCCTGGCCCGGTTGAGGGAGCGGTTCGGCGATTCGATCCACCTCAAGGGGCTGGATTTCCAGGGGCACTTCTACTGGAAAGACACGCTGCGCATGTACGAGCGGCTGCGACCGTACGGATTCGATCTCATCGAGAGCGTGAGTCACGACGAGGACTACGAGGGGATGGCGGAGGTGCGTCGGCGCGTCGACGTGGTGGTCTCCGAGCACGTGGCCAGCTACGCGCAGGCGATGCGCATGATCCGCGCCGGCGCGATCGACGTCTTCAACATCACGCACAACTCTGGGGGAATCTGGGGTGCGCAGCGGCTGTTCGCACTGGCTGACGCCTCCGGGCTGCAGGCACTGCTGTCGACCACCCAAGAACTGAGCCTCGGCACCGCCGCCGTCGCGCACCTGGGCGCGGCGATCCCTGCGCTGCACTATCCCGGCGATGCGGTCGGCCCGCTTCTTTACACCGAGGATGTGGTCGCCGAGCCGATCCGGTACGACGGGATCCGCCTCGTCGTACCGGACGGGCCCGGGCTCGGCGTAGAGCTCGATGAGGCCAAACTCGAGGAGCTCCGCGGGACGCTCGTGGAGTGGGACAACCCGGCGCACGGAGCAGACTATGTCGGCAGCTGACGGAACGGCCCCGCGCGGTGTGAGGACGAAGCTCGCGGGTGGCGCGAACGCGGTGAGCTACCCGTCTCGCACCGAGACCGTCGTCGAGGCGATCCGTGAAGGGATCCTGTCAGGACGCCTCGCACCCGGGGACATGCTCGTCGAGCAGGAGATCGCCGCGCAATTCGGCATGTCGAAGACGCCCGTCCGGGAGGCGCTCCGGCTGCTCTCGGCATCCGGCCTCGTCACGCTGAGCACGTTCAAGGGCGCCTCGGTGCGGGTCGTCGACGAGCAGTTGATGCGGTCCGTGTACGAGATCCGTGCGATCCTCGAGCCGGCGGCGCTGCAGTCCTCCTTGCGGCGAGCGGAGCCGGTGGACACCGACCTCGCGTCATCGATCCTCGCGGAGTCGGCGGCAGCGATCGAGAAGCACGACTACGCGGGGCTGAGCCTGTTGAATCGCGAGTTCCACAGTCTGCTCTATCAGGGTTGCGGGAACCCGCTCCTCGTCGAGATCCTCGACGGTCTGCGCGACCAGACCGCCCTCATCAGCACTGTCGGCTGGAAGCTGAGGTCGAGCTACACCGAGGAGCTCGAGCAGCATCACGCGATCCTCGACGCGATCCTCGACGGCACGGACCTCGACCTGGTCGCCCGGTTGTTGCGGGAGCACATCGAGCGGTTCCAGGACGTGGTCGCCTCGGCCGTCTCGAGCGGGTCCGTCGAAGCGGATCGGACCTGAGCCGCCTGCGATGGCCGACCGTCTGTCTGGAAAGGAAACTCTGAAATGGAGCACCGCGAACTGAGGGAACGCCTGAACACGATCGTCGGCATCCCGGTGACGCCGTTCGACGCGCGCGGACGCGTCGACGAGGAGGCGTATGTCCGCGTGGTCGAGAACATCTCCCATCCGAACATCGGAGCACTCGTGCCGAACGGCAACACCAGCGAGTTTTACGCGCTGGGGCGGGAGGAGGCCGCCGCATCGGTCGAGCTCGCGGTGAAGCACCGCGGGAACGCCCTGGTCATGGCTGGTATCGGCCTTGACATCGACAGCGCGGTCGATGCCGGCGCACGAGCGGCCGATGCAGGCGCAGCGATGGTGATGATCCATCAGCCGCCACACCCCTATCGTTCGCCGTCCGGGTGGATCGACTATCACCGGCTGATCGCTGAGCAACTCACGGGCCTCGGGGTCGTGCTCTATATCAGGGACGGCTCTGTGACCGTCGACATGATCCGGGCGCTCGCCGATGCGGTCCCCAACCTCGTGGGGGTCAAGTACGCCGTGCCGGATCTGGCCCGGCTCGGTGAGATGGTCGCACAGACGGAGCGGGATCGCTTCACGTGGATCTGCGGCCTGGCCGAGACATGGTCGCCCTTCGCGTGGCTCCTGGGAGTGACGGCGTATACCTCGGGACTGGTGAACGTCGCCCCAGGAGCCACTGGGGACATGTTCCAGAGGCTACGTGCAGGCGACTACGAGGGAGCGATGAGCATCTGGGGGCGGTTGCAGCCGTTCGAGCAGATCCGCAATGGCAACCAAGGTGAGCTCAACGTGTCGGCCGTGAAGGAGGCGCTGTGCCAACTAGACATCTGCGACCGTCGGGTGCGGGCGCCGATCTCTGAGCTCGGCGGACCCGATCGGCAGCGTATCGCTGAGTTCCTCGAAGATTTGCGGGCCGGTGGCCTTCTGGAGGTCGCCGGGTAACGCTACGGACCAGTCCCAACACCAAGGACCGGTGCATGGCAACCAGTCCCGATCAAAGGAGATCGCACGATGAAACGAATACTGACAGTGTCGGCTCTGACCGCATTGGTGGGCGCCGGGCTCGTCGGATGCGCCGCTGAAAGCCCGAAGTCCTCGGGCCCGACCGAGGTGAGCTTCTCGGACTGGCAGTTCTCCGAGCCGGGACGCGGCGATCAGCTGAAGAAGATCGTCGCAGAGTACAACGAGTCCCAGTCGCAGTGCGTGGTCAACGAGATGACCATCCCGTACCCGGACTACGCCAAGACGGTCCTGACCAGGCTGGGCGCGGGTTCTGGCCCCGATCTGATGAACTTCGACTACGACGTATGGGTGCTCGCCCAGAAATCGCACTTCCTGGCGGACCTCGGCGACAAGATCACCGTCCCGGAGGCGGGTTTCGTCGACGCGGATGCCAAGACGATCATCGACGGGAAGCGTTACGGCATGGTCTGGGAGACGAATGCCTACGCGCTGATCGTCAACAAGCAGATCCTCGATGCGGCAGGGGTGCCGATCCCGACCAACTGGGCGAGCTTCGTGAGCGCGGCGCACAAGCTGACGGCGAACGGGATCTACGGGTTCGCCTTCCGGAACACCATGCCGGAGGAAGCCGGGTGGTGGTCCGACCTGAGCACGTGGGTATACGGCTTCGGAGGCGAATGGACGAACGACTCCGGCGCTCCGACGGCGAACTCCCCCGAGGTCGTGAAGGCGGTCACCGAGTACTCGAAGTTCTTCGCGGACAAGGTCATCCCGCAGGGGGCTGATGCGGCGACCTACCGGACGATGTTCTGGGAGGGCAAGGTGGCGATGATGATCGACAACGGCGCCGTCCCTGGGATCGTCGTGGCCGGCAACCCGGACATGCAGAAGAACATCGAGGTCGTGCCCCAACCGACGCCGACCAAGCGGCACTTGCAGACGATCTTCCCCCTCGCGGTCAACGCGAAGGCCAGCGACCAGAAGAAGGCGTGTGCGATCGACTTCATGAACTGGACCAACGAGCCGAAGCAGCAGGCTGCACTCATCGTGGCATCTGGTGGGCTCGGTGTGTCGACCCCGGTCGACACACCCGCGGACTACCTGAAGGAGCGCCCGTGGGTGTCGACCTTCCGGGGGCTGACCGATGGCGTGCTGCTCCCGGCGAAGGGCGCGGAGGACAAGACCGCGCAGATCCGGCACATCGTGCTCGCGCAGGTCGACCAGGTCATGAGGCAAGGGGTGCCGGTGCAGCGTGCGATGGATGAGGCACAGAAGGAGCTCGAAGCACTGCTCGGCAAGTGAGAGCGTCCCGTCCCGGTGAGACGGGGAGGGGATGGATTTGCGGATGCCGGGGATGGATCGTCGCAGCGAAGGCGGCGATCCGTCCCCGCACCCCGGACTCGTGGCGATGAAGACAACGAGGAGGCGAGATGAGCGAGTCGAGAAGAAGTGTGTCGATGGCGCCCGAGACGAGCGCCGTGCAGGAGCTGGCCACGAGCGGCCGGAAGCACGAAAGGCCTTCAGCCAAGGGAAGGCTTGCGCCATACCTCTTCATCGCACCGTCGGTGCTGTTCCTGGCGCTGACGATGCTGTATCCGTTGCTGCGCGGCATCCAGCTCAGCGCGACCGATACCAGCCTTCTCGCGCCGAACGCGGGGAGCTTCATCGGCGGGAAGAACTACGTCACGATCCTCGGATCGCCGACGATCGGCACCGCGGTGCTGTTGACGCTGGTCTACGCGGCAATCAGCGTTGCCGGTGCGCTGGGACTCGGCCTCGTCGTCGCCCTCGTGGTGAACCGTCAGATTCGTGGTCGCGCGTTGCTGCGCAGCCTCATCATCCTGCCGTGGGCCGCCCCTCCGATCGCGGTGGCGCTGATCTTCTCGTGGATCTTCAACAATCAGTACGGCGTGTGGAACTTCCTGCTGGAGCGTGTTGGCATCATCGATCAGCCGGTGAGTTGGCTGGACAGTCCTGAGCGGGCGCTTGTCGCCGTGCTCATCGTCACCATCTGGATGACGTTCCCGATCGTCGCGCTCATCCTGCTGGCGGCGCTGCAGTCCGTGCCAGCCGACCTCTATGAGGCGGCCAGGATCGACGGGGCCGATTCACTGAGCGTCTTCGGTAGCGTGACCTGGCCGGGGATCAGGCCGACCGCGTACGTGGTGACGCTGCTGCTCACCATCTGGGCACTCCGCCGGTTCGACATCCTCTGGGTGCTCACCCGGGGTGGCCCGGGCAACTCGACCTCGACTCTGGTGGTGCGTCTTTACCGCGAGGCCTTCGAGAACACGAACCTCGGCTATGCGGCGGCGATCGGCGTGGTCGGGGTACTGCTTTCGATCGGCGTCACGGCGATCTACTACGTGCTGACCCGCCGAGTCGAGCGCGCGGAGGGGGAGTGATGATGACGATTCGCATCAGACACGTCCTGCGCGGGGTGATGATCGCCTGCGTCATCGTCATCGCGCTGTTCCCGATCTATTGGATGCTCAACGTCTCGGTCATGCCCACGGCGGCGCGATTCGATGCGGTGCCCCAGTTCTTCCCGTCCACGATCACCGACTCGTACGCGCGCGTCTTCAACGATCTGCCCATTGGGAGATGGTTGATGAACAGCACGGTGATCGCCTGCGGCACGGCGATCGCGAGCCTGTCCCTCGCGCTGCCGGCGGCGTACGCGATGTCCCGGTACAAGTTCCGCGGCCGGGGCCTGATCGGGTTCGTGCTGTTCGCGACGCAGATGTTGCCGGAGGCGTTGCTGCTGGTTCCGCTCTACGCGCTCTTCCTCGCGCTCGGGCTGATCAACTCGCTGTGGGGGCTGATGCTGGTCGACACCGCGTTCGTCATGCCGATCCTGGTGTGGCTGCTCAAGAGCGCGATCGACAGCGTACCGATCGAGATCGAGGAGGCCGCGCGAGTCGATGGCTGCTCTCGGATCACCATTCAGATGACCGTCGTCTGGCCGCTGATTCTGCCGACGATCGCTGCGAGCTCGGTGCTCGGGTTCCTGCACGCCTGGAACGAGTTCCTGGTGGCGAACACGTTCATCTTCGACCGGTCCACGTGGCCGGCGTCGGTGGGTCTGGCTTCGCTCGTCGGAGAGCTCACGACACCGCTCGACCTGATGATGTCCGCGGCCGCGCTCTATGCGATCCCAGCCATTGTGTTCTTCCTCGTCGTTCAGCGCTGGATCGTGAATGGCATGACGGCGGGGAGCGTGAAGGGATGAGCACGGCGCTGCGCACGGCGACGCCCGGACCACCTCTCGAAGGGGATGACATGACAGGGATACGGCTGGATCACGTGACGAAGGAGTTCGGCGGGAAGACCGTCATCGACGACGTCACCCTGGAGGTTCGCGACAAGGAGTTCCTGGTCTTGCTCGGACCCTCCGGGTGCGGCAAGTCGACGCTGCTGCGGATGCTCGCCGGGCTCGAGTCCGTGTCATCGGGCACGATTCGGATCGGAGATCGAGATGCTACCCGCTTGGAGCCCAAAGAGCGGGATCTGGCGTTCGTGTTTCAGTCGTATGCGCTGTATCCGCACATGACGGTGCGGGAGAACCTCTCGTTTCCGTTGCTGATGCGGGAGTTCCGCTGGTGGTTCCATGTGCCGATTCTGGGCTGGTGGGTGAAGCGGAGGATCGAGCGCTCGCCTCGGGTCCGCGAGACGGTGGATCGCGTG
>ERZ778017.552-NODE-552-length-49183-cov-923.385015_pt1 | contig 49183 bp, 49 predicted proteins | sample MGYA00375747_ERZ778017 | MGnify/ENA primary metagenome ERZ778017 (study PRJEB29350, sample SAMN05509838) | bioreactor metagenome | biome: bioreactor; material: wastewater | place: South Africa: University of Cape Town | collected 2014-03-17 ...
ATAAAGCAAAGATATGGAACATTAGACTATTTATGAAATATACTTAGTATAAATCTTCGTTGGGTGTGAAACTCCGGCAATGAAGCTCCCGAAAATTCGGGATTGAACAGCCTGCCCCGATTTCAAATAAAAAATCATCCGGAAAAAGTCAAAACACATATCTGTCCGGTTTGGCTACCTTTCCCTGAATTTAAAATCCGGATAACATCTGAAGAAAAACTGACGGATACATACCGAACCAAAGCAACAGAATAAACAATGCTCCAACTAAAAGTTTAAGTACCCAGGAATTTGCACCCACATGTTCGGGCACCTCCGCCGAATTTCTGGATAGCATGACGGACACGACTCTCAAATAGTAAAACAACCCGATGGTGCTGGACACAACCAAAACCACCAACAGGAAGATGGCCCCACTGTTCATGCCGCTTGCCAGCAGATAAAATTTACCCATGAACCCGGCAGTGAACGGGACTCCGGCGAGCGATAACATTGTCACGCTGAAAAATGCAGCCAGCCAGGGTTTTGTCCAGAACAATCCGCGGTAATCTTCTATCATCAGAGGCTCTCCTTTGCGACCGGAGAGGTATATAATTAATCCGAAAGCTGCAAGCATACTTACAAAATAGATGGTAAGGTAAAATGCCGCCGAACGCATACCCGGTATGCTGAATGCAAGGAAACCAATCATCAGGTAACCCAAATGGGAGATGGATGAGTAGGCGAGCATTCGCTTGATATTTTTTTGTTGTAATGCCAGCCAGTTTCCGATAAACATAGAGGCTGTTGCAATCACTGCGAAGGCAATCCAGATACTATCATGTGAAAGCCCGCCAACACTGTAAAACAATCTCAGCAGAAATGCAAACGCGGCTCCCTTGCTCACGGTAGCCACAAATGCAGAGGAAGGAGCGGGTGCTCCGGCATAAATGTCGGGAGTCCACAAATGAAATGGAACCAGTGCCATTTTAAAACCAAATCCTACAATACTCAATGCAAGTCCGGTCAAAACCAATGGACTCAAATCACCTCCATTCAAAGCTTTGTTAAGCGCCTGTAAATCCATAGCGCCGGTAGCCATATAAATCAATGCAAATCCGAAAAGAATAAATGAAGACCCAACGGCAGCCATGATCAGATATTTGATGCCGGCTTCAATAGAAAATTTTTCATTTTTCAGATAACCAATAAATCCGAACAGGGAAACACTCAGCACTTCAAGTGAAAGAACAAAAGTGATAAAGTGATTGCTGATGACCATGCAATCCGCGCCCAGTGTGGCAAGCAGCAACAATACATAAAACTCTTCTTTGATTGTCTTTTGTACCTGCATGTAGGGATACGCAAAAAGTGTAATTACAAAAGAGGCACAAATAATCAATCCGGTCAGGTAATTTCCAAAACCATCAATGATAAAAATATTGGATGCCAGATGTTGTCCCGGTTCCGTATTCAGCAGACAAATGAAAGAAACAACCAACCCTGCCAGCGTGAGCAGGCTGGAAAAAAGATGATTTCTTTTTACGGCAATTCCAAGCATCACAAGGATGGCCGTTGCGGCAATAATTATCTGAGGCGATAGCCATTTCAATTCTTCCAATGTAATCATAAATCACCTCCTTTTTGTTCAGCCGTTGAAACAGCTTTTACCTGGTTAAGTGAATAGGTTTGTTTTCGCATTTGCGGGGAGATCTTTTCTGCCACCTGAATTGTTTTAATGTTATCAAAAGCCGGCTGTGCAATTCCAATAACGGATTGTGGAAAAAATCCGAGCCATACAATGGCTATTGTTATGCTTCCCATCACCACCCATTCTCTGGGAGACATCGGATTTAATTTATATTCCACCGAAGTCTTACTTTGATGAAAAACTTTTTGAAGAATCCGCATCGAATAAGTTACCGAAACTATAAGTCCCATGGTAGCAAGGACACTCAAAACCGTATTGAACTGCCAAGCCCCCGCAAGAATCAGAAATTCAGCAACGAAATTGGCAAGCCCGGGTAAACCCAGAGAGGACATGATAAATACGACCGTATAACCACCGAGGTTAGGCATCCGGTCCCAGAAACTTCCCATGGCCTGCATATCCATCGTCCTGGTCCTGTCATAAACAAATTCTGAAATGATGAAAAGGGCAGCGATGCTTAATCCGTGAGCTACCATCAACATCAACACACCCTGATAAGCAAGTGCATTAAAAGAAAATACCCCGACCACAATGAATCCCATGTGGCTGAAACTTGAGAATGCTATGAGTCGCTTGTAATTTCTTTGCCCATACGACATTTTGGCTCCGTATAAAATAGCGGCGACGCCAATAATCAATCCGGGTATGGCAAACGACCTGGCCGCTTCCGGAAAAAACGGAATGACAAAACGGAGCAATCCATAAGCAGCCGTTTTAGACATCAGCGCAGCTACAATAACGCTTCCGGCAACAGGAGCTTCGGTATAAGCATCAGGGAGCCAACTGTGAAACGGAATAGTGGGAAGTTTTACAAAGAAGGCTACAAGGAATCCCGCCATCAACCAGAAACCAAGAGCGCCTCCGGGAGCCGTTCCCAACAATTGAAAATAATCAAACGTATATGCACCGGTGTTGTACCCGTGAAGAAAATACAATCCGAGAATTGAAAGCAACATCATCAATCCGCCAATCTGGGTAAACAGGAAGAATTTCCATCCGGCATATTTTCTGTTTTCGTGGCCCCAGATGGTAATGATAAAATACATCGGCACCAGCATAATTTCCCAGAAGAAATAAAACAACATCATGTCCAGTGAAAGAAAAACCCCTGTGATACCGGCCAGCAACCACATAATATTGAAATGATAAAAACCCTCACTCTTTTCAACATTTTTCCAGGAAGAAAGCACGGCAGCTATTCCGAGAAAAAACGTCAGCGCCGTCATCACCAGGCTGATACCGTCCATTCCAAAATGAATAGTGCTTCCAAAATTGGGTATCCATTCAAATTGCACATCGGCAATCCATCCTCCCTTGCCTGAGAGGTTGACATTACCTGCATTTTCTATCCAAAGACCCGCTACCAAAACCAGATCTGTCAACAAGGCGATCAGGGATATCCACTTCGGGATATTCTTGTTTACTGACGACAATAGCCATCCCAGAAGGCCGCCAATCATCAGTATCAGTAAAAGCGCAACTAATATCATAATACAAGAATAAGTGTAAGAATAATAAATGCCCCGATTCCCAACCCTAAAAGATAATGTCTCAGCTTGCCGTTTTGTGATTTACTGAAAGCTGCATTCATCATCAGATTCAAATGTCCGATCCCGCCATAAATCCTGTCCACAAAATCTCTCTCGTCTATCTTCGAAAGCCAAACCAACGGTTTCACAAACAGAAAATCATAAAGCCGGTCGAACATCCAGCCTTCAAACAGGAAGGTGAATAATCCGGACCCGGAACCATATTTGAATTGTTGTAAAGGTTGAGGTTTTTTAATGTAGAATTGCCATGCCAGGTAAACACCAAGGAGGGCAAGGATTCCGGCCGTGACCTGCAAAGCAAATTCTCCTGCTGCAGGATTGGGAAGAAGAATCACTGCAGGAAGTGTGGTATTCAGGAAATCCGAGAACAGTGCAAAGTGCCCAAAGTTGTGTGGCAATTCAATAAACCCGGCAATCAACGAAAGAATACCAAGTACTACCAATGGAATTTTGATGGCAGCTCCCGGTTTGTATGATGGTTTTGTTTTTTCTTCTCCAAAGAAGGTCAGGAATACCATCCTGAATGTGTAAAGTGATGTAAGGAATGCAGCAACAATGGAAACAATCCAGAGCCAGGTACTTCCCTTGACACTTGCAAAGGCAAACCACATGATGGCGTCTTTACTGTAGAATCCGGCTGTAATCAATGGTATGGAGGAAAGTGCGGCTGAACCGAAAAGGAATGTCCAGAAAACAACCGGCATTTTCTTCCTCAATCCGCCCATTTTAAACATATTGTGTTCGTGATGCAGCGACAAAATCACAGCACCGGCCGCAAGGAAGAGCAGGGCTTTGAAGAAAGCATGGATCACAAAATGGAATATTGCAGCGGAATACGCGCCGACACCAATGGCCAAAAACATATATCCGATCTGGCTGATGGTGGAATAAGCAAGCACTCTCTTGATATCGTTTTGTGCCAATGCAGCACAGGAACCAATAAAAAGAGTAGCTGTTCCGATGATGGCTACAATCAATTGAACCGAAGGAGCAATTTCGTACAACACATGTGTGCGTGCCAGCAGGTAAACACCAGCTGTTACCATTGTTGCAGCATGGATCATGGCACTCACAGGTGAAGGGCCGGCCATGGCATCGGGCAACCATGTTTGCAACGGCAACTGAGCCGATTTGCCACAAGCGCCACCCAACAAAAGCAACGTAGCCAATACCGCTTCATAGCTGTTCGTTGTCCATTGCGATGGTGCTTCCGTAAGAATTTCCCGGATATTCAGTGTTCCGAAATCTTTTACCAGCAAAAACAATCCGATAATCATCGCCGTATCACCGATACGTGTAATCAAAAAAGATTTGCGGGCAGCATAAGCATTTTTTTCAGCGTCTTTTTTATCATTATACCAAAATCCGATAAGAAGAAAACTGCACAGTCCGACACCTTCCCAACCGAGATACAAAAGAAGCAGGTCGTTGGCAAGAACCAACAAAAGCATGCTGAATGTAAACAGGTTCATGTATGCGAAAAACCTGGAATAGCCGGCATCATCTTTCATGAATTCGGCAGAATAGAGATGGATGAGGAATCCGACAAAAGTAATTACGAAAGTAAACGTCATGGAAAGGGAATCGAAATGTAAGGTCATCTCAGGATGAAACTTACCTATGCTGAACCAGGTCCACAAATGCTGTTCAAAAAAATAACCGGGGGTATTTTTACCGATAAAATCGATGCCGATAATAATTGTCAGCAGGGCGGCAATTCCAACGAGACCTGCGCCAATAACAGGCACCATTTTTCTGGGCATGCTGGTTCCAAACAGTGCCAGTATCAGAAAACCTACCAAAGGCAATGCCGGTATCAGCCAAAGCATAGAATCCATGAATTACGTTGTTTTCGTTTTTTTAATCTCTCAATATATTAAGTGCATCACTGTCAGCAGTGCGGTACATCTTGTGCATTTGTAAAATCAATGCCAATCCGACCGAAACCTCTGCTGCAGCCATTGCTAAAATGAATATCAGCATTACCTGTCCATCCGGCTGGCCCCATTTGGCGCCGGCCAATACAAAAGCAAGCCCCGCTGCATTGAACATAATTTCCACACTCATCAGCATAAACAAAACATTTCGCCGTGTAAGTACCCCCAGCAACCCTGTCAAAAACAACAGGGCGGAAAGTATCAATCCGAAGTTCAATGGTATCTCATTCATAATCTTCCGTATTAGTTTCCAGATTTTGCATGTATCTGTGATATTCTCTTTTCTTTTCCCTGCCCACATGATAAGCCCCGACAATCCCGGCCATCAACAACATCCCGGCAAGTTCTACAGCCAAAACATACCCTCCAAACAGGGATGATGAAACTTCTTTAGGCCCTATTTCACGCAGGTCGTGATCTCCCACCTGATGAAAATAAAATACATATCCTAATTCACCGAGCAGCACAAGGCAAAGAATCGCAGGAATCAACCAAGAACCAAAATTCAAAAAGGGAGATTCTTTGGCTATACCATCTTTGCCAAGATTGAGCATCATAATGGCAAATACAAACAGTACCATAATAGCGCCTGCATATACAATTACTTCAAGAGCTGCCACAAAAGGAGCCCCCAATACAAAAAAGATAACAGAAACAGCCAGCAATGAAACAACCAGATACAATAATGCATGAATTGCATTTTTACGCGTCACCACACCGACGGTTGCGATGAAGGCTATAACTGCTGCGATATAAAAAATGATATCCATCGTGTCCTTTTTATGGAATTAAAGTTCTTACGTCAACCGGAGCATCTTCTTTATCGCCACCACCTTTGGGCTTCACCCCGACAGCTACCCCTGACTGGCGATAAAAACTATATCCGGGATATTTGCCAACACCATCAATCAGCAGATCTTCTTTTTCGTAAACCAGGTTCTGGCGATTGTATTCACCCATTTCCATATCGGGAGTCAACTGAATGGCGTATGTCGGACAAGCATCTTCGCAGTATCCGCAGAAAATGCATCTGGAAAAATTGATTCTGAAAAATTCGGGATACCTTCTTCCGTTTTCATCTTCTGTAGCCTGCAATGAAATACAATCGACCGGGCAGGCTGCCGCACAGAGATAACAGGCAACACAACGCTCATTATGATCAGGATCTCTCGACAATATGATACGGCCTCTCCACCTTGGCGGCAAATAGGCCTTTTTTTCAGGATAAGGAATGGTTACGTTCCGTTTAAACATCTTCAGAAAAACTAACCATAGTGATCTGAGACTACTAAACATATTTATTGATTTTTAAGAATTCAACAATACAATCGCACCTGTTACAAGCACATTAAGCAATGACAACGGCAACAAAACTTTCCAACCCAAACCCATCAGTTGATCGTACCTCGGCCTTGGCAATGCAGCTCTCAACAGTATAAAAAATAAAATAAATGCAAACATTTTAATCAGGAACCACACAATGCCCGGCAGGAATGAAGGCCCGAGCCACCCGCCAAAAAACAACAGCGCAATCATGCAGCTAATCAGCGTAATTCCCAAATATTCACCAACGAAAAACATCCCGAATTTCATTCCGGAATATTCTGAGTGATAACCTGCCACCAGTTCACTTTCTGCTTCGGGAAGGTCAAATGGCAACCTGTGAGTTTCGGCAATTCCCGCAAGCAGGAAAATAACAAACCCGATAAACTGCGGAATGACATTCCACAACCCTTTTTGAGAATTGACAATATCTGTCATATTGAAAGAGCCTGTCTGTAAAACAACCCCCATCAACGACAAAGACATAAATACTTCGTAAGAAATCATTTGGGCAGCACCGCGTACACCCCCAATCAGTGCATACTTATTATCTGACGACCATCCCGCAAGAATAATTGTATAAGTACCCAACGAAGACATGGCAAGGAAAAAAAGCAGCCCTACATTCATATCGGCTACTACCAGCCCGGGAGCAAACGGAACAATGGAGAAACTCATCAGAATGCTGAGCATGATAATCGTTGGTGCAAGGATAAAAACCTTTTTATCAACGAACGGGGGGATCCAGTCTTCTTTGAAAAAAATCTTGATCATATCGGCAAGCACCTGCAAACTTCCAAAAGGGCCAACTCTGTTCGGTCCTGATCGCTGCTGCCATACTGCAAGCATTTTTCTTTCAACATAGATCAATCCGGCTGCAATGGTTACTGTTCCCAGTAAAACACAAATGATAATTAATATCTGAGCCCAGGTCTCACTCATATCAGTACTGTTTGTGAATCTGTTTTAATACAATATTATTCTTTATTTATCAGCCTTGTGCAATGTCTGTGAAAAATGGAAACTGCATACCAACGGTTTTGCTGAATCCTTTGGGAACCACAATAACATTGTCAGGAAGGCTTTCAATTATTTTGACCGGAAGGGACCATGTCCTGTTTCCGGATTGAATACTTATTTGAGATGCTGCATTCAGGCCCTTCTTCTGAAGCGCCGCAGAACTAATACCGATGTAAGATCCGGGAGTACGTTCTGCAATGGCGGGACTTTTGGAAGTAAGTTCTTCCGATCCGTAAATGTGATAGGCCGGCAATACTTCAAATGCCCCATTCCCCGAAACCGGATCTATTGAAACAGAAGAGACCCCGTTTTCAGATGGTTCAATTAATCTCATTCCGGGATTGCCACCGTGCAATTCACCGCCCACTTCAATCTGATATTTATTGATGGACTGAACGGAGTTCCAACCCGGCGACCAGAAAAAGGAAATATCCTTTGATGGTTGTTCGCCATGATATCCTTCCATGGTATATGAAAGTGGGGAATCGGGATCAACCGGCGGTTTGGGTTCATGAACGGAAATATTTGCATTCATGGCGGTGCGCCCGCTAAACCTGTGCGTTTCTCTCGGTATCTTTTGGGTTCCCACTCTGAAATCAGCTTTGGGAGCCACCTCGTTTATCTTTTCAAACATCGGATTGGATGCTATCATTTCAGCAACTATTTCATCAAAAGGACGGGGTGTTTCCGACTGGCTCATGATCATATCAAGCCATGCCCAACTGCTCTTGATGTCATATTTACCAACATAAACCTGGTAAAACCGTTGTGCCCGGCCTTCGTTGTTGACAAGGGTTCCGCTGGATTCTGCAAAAGTTCCGGCAGGCAAAATGTAATCGGCAAACGGAGTGGTTTTATTTTCCAGCGAATCAAGTAAAACAACTTTGTCCAGTTTATTCAGGAACGATTCTGCCAGATCACTTTCCATTCTGAAGAAAAGATCTGTTTCCAGGATCACAGCCGAAACAGGTTCTTCATTGCTTCTCTTCACGGCATCTTCGAGAAAACCTGCATTGCCGAGCATAGCCACACCGAGGGAATTTGCTTCAGGAACGATATAAGAAATACCTACTTCTTTTCCGGCAGCTTTCAGCGCCACAGCAATACTTGCTGCACTCTGAATGACCGATTTGCTCAACATTCCTGTGCCTGAAACAATCAAAGGCTTCTTAGATCCCAACAATGCTTTGGCTACTTTGGAAGCAAAATCCTGGTTGGAAGAATCTCCGGCACCTGACCCTGCATTTCTGATTCCACCTTCCACCAGTCTGGCAATATTTACAAGTTGGGTCGTGTCTCCGTGAAATACGGAGGTGGCAATGTCTTCCAGTTTGGTAGAATAGGGGGTTGCCAGGAAGAAAGGTCCGGTTTCATCCTGAACCACTTCTCTGATGGCAGCATCATTCCAGGTCTGAATCCTCATGGCATACGCCTTTTGACGCGGAAGTGTTTTTGCGGTTTGCCTCAGTGCCAATGCAACCATTGGGCCTGTATTGGTAACATCTTCTCCCAAAACGAACACAGAATCGTAGGATTCAATTTCTTTCATGGATGGAGTTTTCACTCCCGATTCTACCAGCATCTTTAAAGCGGTATTTACACTTTCACCTTCGGCGGAGGGGATGCCCTGATAAAAGTTTTCAGCACCTACCAACTTGCGAAGCATGTAATTTGATTCAAGCGATGCGCGCGGCGACCCGATTCCAATCATTTTCGGCTTCGAGTTGATGAAATTGGCGGTATCCTTAAAAGCGGTTTCTGCTGAACCGTTCTTCTGTGCTGCACGAGTGAGGCGTTGTTCACTGTTGGTATATTCGTAACCAAAACGTCCGCGGTCGCAAAGGAAATATCCATTGACATCTCCATTGTAGCGCGACAGAACCCGGCGAACACTTCCATATCTTTCTGATGCGAGAATATTACATCCCAGGCTGCATCCGTGACAAATGGAAGGGGAGCTTGTCAAATCCCATTTTCTGGTAAAATGTTTCTTCAATGTTTTATCCGTAAATACTCCGGTCGGGCAAACTTCAACCAGGTTTCCGCTGAATTCATTTTCCAGCACCCCATCTTCGCTTCTTCCGAAATAAACCCTTCCGGCAGATGCAAATACATTGAAATCTTTTCCTCCGGCATAATCATTATAAAACCTGACACAGCGGTAACACTGAATACAGCGGTTCATTTCATGATTGAGAAACGGGCCGAGATATTGGTTTACATGAGTTCTTTTTTTGAAACGGTACCTGCGGTAATTATGCCCGCTCATTACGGTCATATCCTGCAAATGACATTCACCCCCTTCATCACACACCGGGCAATCGTGCGGGTGATTAATCATTAATGATTCTATATTTCCCGCCCTGAATTCTTTTGATTTAGGATCATTGATAGAAATCCTGGTACCATCTTTTGCATCGAGCATACAGGCCATGGTAATTCTTCCTCTGGTGTCATTTGCATCGCGGTAATTGGTAACTGCACACTGACGGCATGCTCCCACAGAATGCATGGCCGGGTGCCAGCAGAAATAAGGAAGGTTAAGCCCCAATGACAATGCCGCTTCGAGCATGTTTTTGCCATCAGGGACATCGTATTCTATATTATCGATTATAACTTTTGCCATAGATTATATTTTTCAATGCAGGTATCAATGGTGATGATATTTGCATTGGTGTGTATTTATATGCTCGTCAAACTCTTCTCTGAAATATTTTAAAGCGCTTTGCAACGGTTCCATTGCACCGGGAGCCAACGCACAAAAAGTATTCCCCGGAGCATTGTAATGCGTCTGGAAGGTAAGATGATCTATGTCTTCCGGTTTCCCGTTTCCTTCTTCCATCGCCGCCAAAATCTTTGCTGTCCAGGGCAGCCCTTCCCGGCACGGGGTACACCATCCACAGGATTCCTGTGCAAAGAAATTTTCCAATGTGAGGCACATACCCACCGGACAGGTTTTATCATCGAGAATGATAACAGTCCCTGTACCCAGGCGGCTTCCGGCTTTGGGAACTTCTTCAAAATCCATCTTGACATCCATGTGGTCGGGAGTGAGAAAATCGGTGGATGCCCCGCCCGGTAAAACACCTCTCAGTTTGTATCCATCCAGCATTCCGCCCGCGTGTTCTTCAATGATTTCTCTCAGGGTAGTACCCAGTGGCAATTCCCAGATAGCGGGATTTTTTACTCTTCCGCTGGCGCCATACAATTTGGTTCCTCCACCGCCTTCTGATTTGCTGAGCGAAATATACCATTGCGCTCCCTTGGCGAGAATGTGAGGTATGTTGCAAAATGTTTCAACGTTGTTTACAATGGTAGGTTTTCCAAACAATCCACTCACCTGAGGGAACGGTGGTTTGTTACGCGGATTGGCACGTTTCCCTTCCAATGCATTCAACAAAGCCGTTTCTTCACCACAGATATATCTTCCCACGCTGGTATGCAAATCCATATCGAGAGAAAAAGATGTACCTAAAATATTTTCACCCAGGTATCCGGCCTTGTAGGCTTCATCCAACGCAACCAACACCCGCTTTGCAGCTTCATGATAAGCCCATCGTAAAAAGATATAACTCATGCTTGCCCCGATGGCATAGGCGCTGATGATCATTCCCTCGATTAGCTGATGAGGATTCCCTTCTATCAGGAGGCGGTCTTTAAATGTACCCGGCTCCATTTCATCTCCATTGGCCACAATATATTTTGGAGTAGGAGTGTCGGGCCCCATGGGCACAAAACTCCATTTGGTTCCTGTCGGAAATCCGGCGCCACCCCGTCCGCGGAGTTTTGAATCTTTCACCGCCTGCATCACATCAGCAGGAGACATCTTCAACGCATTCCTCAACCCCTGATATCCTCCGGCAGCTTCGTATTCTTTCAACGATAAAACGGTACCATCTTTTTTAATATGCTCTGTTAAGGGTCTTTCCATTTTTATTTATTCATATTTAGCTAATATTTCATCCAGGCCTTCCGGTTTCAAATCCCTGTACAGATCTTCATCTACGATCATTGCAGGAGCATGGTCGCAGGTGCCGATGCAGGGGATGGGCAGGAAGGTAAAGCGATCATCTTTGGTTGTCATTCCAAAGTCGATCTGAAGTTTTTCTTTCAGCGCTTTATGGACTTCTTCAAAACCCAAAATCCAGCAACTTACACTGTTGCACAAATAAATGACATGCCTGCCGACGGGCCTTCTGAATATGATGTTATAAAATGTTGCGATTCCGTCTATCTCATGGGGTGTCATTCCCAGAATAGGGCCTAATTCTACCAACGCCTGATCTGACACCCAGCGATTGTGTTTTTGAACAACCTTGAGGGCATCGATACATGCTGCTTTTTTGGTGGGCAGGTGAACAAACAATTTTTCAATTTCCTGCCTTGCTTCATCAGATATAACTTGTTCTGTTGCCATTCTTCAATTAAATTTTTTACCTGTCAATATCAGACAATACGTAATCTACACTCCCTAAAATAGCAAGCAGGTCGGCTATGGTGTAGCCCTTGCTAAAATAGGGGACAAACTGAATGTGAGGGAAGCTTGGAGTCCTGATACGCGTTCGGTACGATGTGGTGCTGCCATCGCTTACCAGATAATAACCGTTCAATCCTTTGCTTGCCTCTACCAAAGAAAAACCTTCGTTGGGTGGAATAACCGGCCCCCAGGTCACATTCACAAAATGATTGATGAGGGTTTCAATATCATACATCGTAAACTTCTTGTCTGGCGGAGTGGTCAGCGGATTGTGCGATTTGTAAGGCCCTGCAGGCATGTTATTGACACATTGTTCAATAATCCTGAGGCTTTGCCTTATTTCTTCGGAACGCAAAACCGCTCTGTCATAACAATCTCCATTTGATCCAACGGGTATGTCAAAGTCAAACTGATCATATCCGCCATAGGTCATCCGTTTCCTGAGATCCCAGTCAAATCCCGTAGCCCTGAGTCCTACACCGCTTACTCCCCAATCTATCGCTTCTTCTGTATTGTAAATCCCGATTCCCTTGGTTCTTCCCTTAAAAATCCGGTTTCTTAAAACCATTTTATCATATTCCTTCAACCGTGGGTTCATGTATTTCAGAAATCCTCTCACCAGGCCTTCCCATCCGTTTGGCAAATCCTGAACCACTCCTCCGATTCTGAACCAATTAGGGTGCATACGGTCGCCGCAAATGGCTTCAATAACTTCAAAGAGTTTTTCTCTGTCGTAAAACATCAGGAATACCGGCGTCATCATTCCAAGGTCCTGCGCAAATGTTCCATACCAAACCAGGTGGCTGGAAATTCTGAACAATTCGCAAAGCATAATGCGGATGACCTTTGCACGGTCGGGTATTTCAATCCCTCCAAGCTTTTCAACGGCCATCACATAAGGATAATTATTCATTACGCCGCTCAGGTATTCCACCCTGTCGGTATATGGAATATAGGTATGCCACGACTGGCGTTCACCCATTTTTTCAGCGCCCCTGTGGTGATACCCGATGTCAGGTACGACATTGACAATGTTTTCGCCATCCATCTGAAGGATAAGCCTCAGAATGCCATGTGTTCCCGGATGTTGAGGCCCGAGATTCAAAAACATAAAATCCTTGTTGTCGTCAGAAGTTTTCTTAAGCCCCCATTCTTCAGGTTTGAACTGGTACAGATCCTGTTCGCCCAGCATTTTATCTTCCGGCATATGAAACGGCCCCATTTCGGTGGCGCGCGCCGGATGGCACTTTTGCAGCGGATGGCCTTTCCACGACCGCGGCATAATAATTCTTTCCATGTGCGGGTGGCCATCAAACTTTACCCCAAACATATCATACACCTCTCTCTCATACCAATTGGCATTGGGCCAAACGGTGGAGGCGGTGGCCACAGAAGGAGTTGAACCAACCAAACCCACTTTAAGTCTCAAAAATTCATTTCTCTCAAATGACAAAAGTTGATATACAACAGTGAACGTACTTTCAGGTTGTCCCTGGCGGTATTTCCGGGCCTGTTCATCAATGGCAGTCAGGTCAAAGAGGAATTTGAAATTGAGACCGGGTTCGTTTTTCAAATACCCCAAAACCGGGATAATAAATTTCTTGTCTATCCAGAAGGTGTGGAATTCATCTCTGGTAGGCTGTTCGCACAGAACTGCTTCGGGAAATTTCGTTTTTAGCGAATTAAGAATATCAGTTTTTTCCGGCATGTAGTTTTTTCCTTTTTATCAAAAGTGCTTTACTTTAAAACTCAAATTTCGTCGGGAGATCTCAGTTCTTTCACTTTCATTCTTTCATCATGTTTCAGAGCCTTCATACTTGGCCTTGCAGATTTGATGATTCCCTGATCTCCGATGGTCCAGCTAAGCGGTCTCTTTTCCTTACCCACTGCATCTCTCAACAGCACGATGCCTTCCAGGAAAGCATCCGGACGCGGTGGACATCCGGGTACATACACATCCACCGGCATAAATTTATCCACCCCCTGCACTACAGAATAGATGTCGTACATACCACCCGAGGAAGCACATGCTCCCATGGCGATTACCCATCTCGGGGCCATCATCTGCTCATACAATTGCCTGATAACAGGAGCCATTTTAATAAATACAGTTCCTGCCACAATCATCATATCAGCTTCACGCGGCGTACCTCTGATAACTTCGGCGCCAAAACGTGAGATGTCATATTTACTTGTAATACTCGTGGCCATTTCAACATAACAACAGGAAAGCCCGAAGTTAAATGGCCAGATAGAATTTTTTCTTCCCCAGTTTACCATGCTGTCCATAGTAGTAAGTACTACCGATTCCTGTACTGCCTTCTGGAAAGATCCTGTACCATTGATTGACGAAACGGGATCATTTGCTTTGGTTGTCCACCACTTCATGAGTTGATATTTTGAGGTTCCGGAGTTGGCTTTGGCTCTCCCAAAAATTCTTTTGGATCGCTTTTATATTTACGATGGTATTGATCCAAAATCTTTTTGCCGTCAGGGCCGAAATCAAGTGCACCGATACGCCATTCATAAATTAAAACAGCAACCAACATTCCGATAAATACAGCGATTGCAATGTAACCCGCCCATCCAAGCGCTTTTGCATTGATGGCCCAGGCAACAATAAACACCACTTCAAGGTCAAAAATGACAAAGAACATGGCAAGAATATAAAAGTGAACAGGGTATTTAATCCGCGCATCGCCGGTAACCTTTATACCCGATTCAAAAACAGTATTAGTAACAGTCTCCTTGTGTCTTTCTCCTAAGAAATGAGAGGCAATGAGCATAATCGAAACCAGCAAAACAACTCCGCCTGTATAGACCACAAATGGCCACATGGTAAAAAGCATGTAAGTTTCGTTCATATCAGATATTAAAATTTCTCATTTTTAATAAAGGAATCTCAAAGCCCAAAAGTATGGATATAATCAATACGATTTCAAAACATTCGGGTAGTGAGATTAAAAGTCTGATGAATTTTTTGTCCGGTTTAAGCAAAGACAAAACGATTCTCTCTGAAAAAATAAAGATACGGACATCTTGTTTGTTATCAACTCTTTTTTGCTAAAATTAAATGGAATGATTCTTGCCAACCTGAGTTTGAAAAATTGATTTCAATAAAAAATCCAATTCGATTTATGAATAGGATATTCCCTCATTCTTTCTTTTTTCCGGGAGTACCTTTTGCACAGGTATTCGACGTTGATTACAATTCTTCGATGCCGATCCCGACAAATTGTTATTATGAATAAACCTATAACCAAAAAGTAAACGCAATCTCCTTTAAGGTGAAAAAACCGGACTTACATCTTTATCAAATTATTAATAAACTCTGATGGCAGGAAATTTACTTTTGAAAAAATGAGCATCATGAAATACAAAGTTTTCCTTCCGGGATTATTTCTGGTTTCAACAGGATTGTTATTTTTCTCCTGTTCCAAAGAAAAAATTGCAGGCTCCGGGAATGTAATTTCTGAAACAAGAAATGCACAAAATTTTTACAGTGTGTCTGCTTCGGGAAGCGCCAATGTAATCATCACTTACGGGAATGCCTATTCGGTTTCTGTAAAAGGATTTGAAAATATTTTACCCAAATTACAGACCTATGTGGAAAACGGAGTGCTCATTATTAAATACAGCGACAACACCAGTATTTCCAATGACAATTCGGAGGTGGACATCACCATGCCCTCTCTCGTAGGCGTCAGCAATCAGGGAGCCAGCCAAATCAGTATCACAGGAAATTTTATCGGAATGGATAACCTGACCGTCAGCAATTCCGGGCCGGGAAATATTGTTTTTTCGAATGGAAGCACAACCAATCTCGCTCTCAACCTGTCCGGAAGCGGAGATGTTTTATTATTCGGACTATCCTCACAAAATGCAATTGTAAAAAACAGCGGAGGCGGGAATGCGGAAGTCTCTGTTTCAAAAAGCCTGAAGGTTACAATTTCAGGAAGTGGTAATGTTTTTTACAAAGGAAATCCAGCGGTAGATTCATCCGGCACCGGAACAGGACAGGTGATTCAGAAGTAACCTTGTTCACTGCTTGTTCTCCCAAACAACAGGACCTTTTTTTGCGACTGAAAAAAACCCGGGAAGGCTTCCATCTCCACGACCTGTAAAACCTCCGTCCGGATATCCCAAAACACGACAATCCTTGTCATACACAATATTGAAATTGTCGCAACATGCTGCCTTCATATAATAAACAGTATCCCCTTTATATTCATATTGGGTAACCGATATCGGGGAATTCCCGGGTTCGCCGGAGAGTTTTTCAATTTGTTTTCTCAAACAAAGAGGCAACGGATCGGAACCCTGCACTTTGGCCGACCGGCAGGCGCCCACCAAAGAAATGAGCAACGCAAATATTAGTATTTTCATAATCGTTTTCAGGTTTGTATCATTGCAAAAATGATTCATTAAATCTTTTGATATTTGCCTCGCATGGACAAAAGTAATTTCGTTGATTACATAAAGATATTCTGTCGCAGCGGAAATGGCGGAGCGGGGAGCCGGCATTTTATGAGAAGCAAATTGACTCCGATGGGAGGCCCGGACGGGGGAAACGGAGGAAGAGGCGCCCATATCATTCTGAAAGGAAATAAAAATATGTGGACACTGCTGCCGCTGAGGTATTACAAAAATATCCTTGCCAAAAACGGTGAAAACGGCAGCAAAAATAACAGCACCGGCCGCGACGGGGAAGATATCATCATTGAAGTTCCGTTGGGTACAATTGCCTTCAGGGAAGATAATCATGAATCCATTGAAATTTTAAATGATCAGGAACAGAAAGTTTTGCTTCGTGGCGGAAGAGGCGGATTAGGAAATTCAAACTTTGCCACTCCCACCAACCAGGCTCCTTCGTATGCGCAACCCGGTGAAAAGGGAGAAGAAACTTTTATCACCCTCGAACTAAAAGTATTGGCGGATGTGGGGTTAGTCGGATTCCCGAATGCCGGTAAATCCACTTTGCTATCCGTAATCACCGCTGCAAAACCCAAAATTGCAGATTATGCTTTTACCACACTTACCCCACAGCTTGGGATTGTAAAATACAGAGACAATAAAAGCTTTTGCATAGCCGATCTCCCCGGCATCATTGAAGGCGCAGCGGAGGGAAAAGGCCTTGGTCACCGTTTTTTGCGGCATATCGAACGCAACCCGGTATTGTTGTTTCTGATTCCTGCCGACAGCAATGACCACGGGGATGAATTCAGGATCCTGAAAGAAGAACTTTACCGTTACAATCCCGAATTGATCGACAAGAAATTTGTCATTGCAATCAGCAAATCAGATTTGCTGGATGATGAATTAATCAAAGAAATCGAAAAAGAGTTGCCTGAAAATATTCCACATATTTTTATATCATCGATTACTCAAAAAAACCTGTTGCAGTTGAAAGATCTTCTTTGGAAAGCCCTGAATGAATAACTTAGTTTACCCACCCAAAAAACCTGCATGAAGAGAAACCTTATATTTTTTATCAATCCCATTTCCGGGGCGGGAAGTAAAAATTCGCTGGAAAAGAAAATCAAAATCCATTGCGAAAAATATCAGGCTTCCTTTGAGATTATGCATACCAACAGGGAAGGCGATTATCATTTTCTTCCGGAAAAAATAGAGAAGAATGGCATTACCGATGTTGTCATCTGCGGAGGCGACGGAAGTGTAGGCCCGGTTGTTTCCCATTTGCTCAAAGTAAGCGTGAACATTGGTATCATACCTCTTGGAAGTGGCAACGGGCTTGCCCGGACAGCGGGAATTCCCAACAGCATCAATGGCGCTTTGAAAAATATTTTTACCGGTAAAGCCAAACCCACCGATGCATTTCTGGTAAATGGAAAACTCGGATGCCAGATTACCGGATTGGGATATGACGCCTACATTGCAAAATTATTTTCCGAAGAAAGAAAGAGAGGATTGAGAACCTACACAAAACTGGCGGTAAACAATTTTTTCAAAGTACGGACATATCCGTTTGAAATCGAATGGGACGGAGGAAACCAATTAAAAACCGAAGCATTTATTTTGTGCGTATCCAATGCAAATCAATTTGGAAATAATCTGAAAATAGCCCCGCGGGCTTCGTTAGAAGACGGAGCGCTGGATGTTGTCATCTTGCGGAAATCACCCAAAGTAAGAATCCTGTCGGCCTTTGTGAATCACCTTCTCTTTGCAAAAAAATCAAATCTTCAACACTCGAAATCAGAGAAAAGAAAGATTTATTATTTCAACACAAAAAGTATCACTATCCGGAATCCGGAACTGGCGCCGGCCCACACAGACGGAGAGCCTTTGATTCCCCAACCCATATATGAAATTTCTATTTTGCCTTCGGCGTATTTGTTGATTCAGCCGCTGAGACGGAATTGAGAATTTTCATTATTTGATTGAAGGCATTTATGTTGTTCTCACTGCTCAAAGACTGAGCTACCTTTTCCTTTTCATTGGCAGTCAGATGAAAATTAAGCGCCACGCCATTTTGCTCTTTTTCGGGCACATACATAAAGGCAACCCGGCGAAGCGGGTTTTGCAAAAGGCTCTGGGCATACGTGGTTTCATCATCCTGAAAATAATCCTGAAGGCTGAACCAATTGGACTGTAACATTGAAAATGGACGAATAATTACATCTGCAAAAGAGTTTCCTTCAAATGAGCCATCCCAGCTTCCCTTCACCCTTGAACGGATCTGAATAATCAACACGCCGCTGGTATTTTCATTAATCCAATCCTTGAAAACGTCGATAAACCGAAGAGAAGTCTCCTCGCCCAGATTGTCTCTCAGACCGGCATCCATCACTTCAATAATCGGATCGGTAGGAAGCCACACGGCCGGCAAAACGTAAGGATACGTAGCATTCATTCTAAGCGCTGTAAGCATCCGCAAATGAAGAGGAGATTGCTCTTTGAATAATGCGCCAAAATCTATTGCATCAGGTCCGGTAATGCCGGAGGTATTGTCATGAAACTCGGATTGCATCAAAAAGCTTACAGGCTGTGTGCTCACCACCATCTTCTTCAGATCGCGCGTAATCACCGAATTAAAAATCATCATCGGGATCTTTGCCACAGATTCATCTTTCTTGTAAAATCCGATATTATGATCGAGGATGCCGCCGGTATTCTGGTTAAACCTTTGTTCGAAAGCGTAACCGCGGTCTTTTATATAACTATAATGATTGTACGTAAATTTTTGAGAAGGAGCAATGACATCCCGTGCCACCCAGGAAGAGAAAACAGGATTGAGCAAATCTTCGGAAATATTTCTTACATATTTTTTATCCAATGGATTGATGTTTTTACCATCTTCCTTCAACCTGTATAATTCCCTGAAATAAGCTGCCGCCAGCATTCCCCCCGACGCTCCGGTCATCAGAAAAGTTTGCTTCATAATCTGCCCGCCGGTTGCACTATCCAGTTTCTGCATCACATTCATACTGAAGCTCGCTCCGCGCAAGCCTCCGCCACTGAAGTTGATCAAAACCATCAGAGGTTTTTCTTCTTTTTGCCGGCCCTTCCATTTGTTCAAAATGGAAATCATATTTGCTTTGTCTTTCTCAATTTTCTCAGGCGTATTCAATTTTGCAATCGTTTTCAGAGAATATTCCGGCCGGTTGTTAGTTTCATAATTCAATCCATAGGCTTTATTTCGCGGATCAATGATATTGTAGGTGTAGAGCAAATTGAGAACGATATAGAGAAATGCCATAAACAACATTCCCCAGCTTCTCAGAAAATATCGCAATGCCCCCACAAGTGCTGTTGTCAATGCAAACATCATGAAAATACTTGCCCCGGCCGGAACCTGAAAAACGGGATTATCCAGAAAGAACCCGATAAAAACCATAATAATAAAAGCAATCAACATAACGACCATCGCAGAGAAGTGATGCCGTTTAAAAATAGAATCCAGAAAAGCCTGGCTGTAGTGCGACACATCTCTGGCCCTTCTGAACTTGATGGGATTACTTGCGTAATAAATCACCGGCAAACCAAACGGCTGATAGTGCTCCGTTTCAGGTTCTTTTTGTTCTTCATCGTCTCCCTCAATGTTGATCAGTCCCGGTTGAATTCTGCGTACAATTTGTTTATCAGCAGTAAAAAAATATACAAAAGAAATGACAAGCAAAAAGGCCAGGCCCACCGCAAATGAAAATACCAAATACAAAAATTTGGCAAGGGGAATTAATTCATTTTGGGTTTGGTAATAATAGGCTTCGATAAAATAAGTAACCAGAAACGCCAGAGGAATAATTGAATTATTCAGGCAATACCTGAGAAACGGATTCTTAGTGGCCGCCAGAAAACGGAAACGCGCACTATGTTCAATGAAGGTTGTGATATTCCAGCTCATAATAAAAATACCCGCAGCTATTCCAACAATCACAGATCCGGCAGCACTCACTTTTCCAAGATATTCAGGATACAGGAAAAGCCCGTTGGCACCAAACAATCTCATGAAATGACCCGTGATGGTCAAAAATAAAATCAGCCAGAACAGAAGTAAAATTTGTGATTTCCTAAAATGCAACAGCAGCAATTGCACAGGAAAAGAATAGACAGTGTATTTCACAAATTTTTTCATAGCTGAACCGGACTAACTATCTAATAATGTAACGCGGGGTATTTTTTTTTGTTTAACAATGAACAAGATAAAAATGATCGACAACAATAACAAAATAGCAACCAGCTGGTGAATCACTCCAAAGTAAACAATGTAATGGCCGATGGGAGATAATACTACCGTTAAAATTCCCAATATTACCTGCAGGATTACCAGGAAAAACGGATACCATCTGGCTTTGCTGAACAACGGATTGTCTTTTTTTCTCATCGCAAATACCCACCAAAATATAATTAATACAAATAACGTATAAGCGAGGAGCCGGTGCACAAATTGAATGGTGATTTTATTATTGATCAGATTTTCCCACGATGGCGAAATTGTATTCATGTTTGTGGGGATCCATTGCCCGTTAATCGTAGGCCATGTAGGTGCGGCAACCGCAGCATGTGTCCCGGCCATAAAAGCTCCGAAAATCAATTGAAAAAATAAAAGGACAACAATCAAAAGCCCGGAATGTTTTAATCCTATATTGACTAACATTTTCGTTTTAGGAACAGAAAGGCTCAGTGCAAACCAAAAAGTATAAGAAAGCAGAATCAACGCGGCTATAAAATGAGTAGCCAACTGGACATGCCCGACAAATAACCGCTGCGGAACCAATCCGCTCGCGACCATAATCCATCCGATGGCTCCCTGAATAGCGCCCAGGACAAACAGCATTGCCATGGGAAGAATCATCGGCTTGCTGAATTTTTTCTTTACAAGAAAATATACAAAGCCAACCAAAAATACCAATCCCATCAGCCGCGCCCAATTGCGGTGCAACCATTCCCAGAAAAAAATACCTTTGAAATCACTCAGGCTGAAATCGGAATGGATGTATTGAAATTGGGATGTTGTTTTGTATTTGTCAAATTCCTGTTGCCACTGCTGTTGATTCATCGGGGGCATAACGCCGGTAATCGGATCCCATTCTGTAATGCTCAATCCGCTTTCTGTGAGCCGGGTGATTCCGCCCAGCACAATTTGTATAACCAGCATGAACACGCCGATGTAGAGCCAGATTGCCACTGGCCGGTAAGATTTTTTGGAGGTATGGGTTATATCGCTCATTCTGATAAACTTTTATTTTTAAATCCGTAAGTTGAATTCCGGGATGTTAAAAACTTTAATTGAAACCGAATATCCTGATTTTTAATTTTGGCAAAAGTAAACACATTGCTTCTACCGTTTTTTAATAATGAATTAATTGAAGCCGGAGTTGATGAAGCAGGCCGGGGATGTTTTGCAGGGCCTGTTTTTGCATCAGCCGTTATTCTGCCAAAAAAGTTTTATCACCCCCTGTTGAATGACAGCAAACAGCTTTCAGAAAAACAACGCGACGAGCTTCGTCCCATTATAGAATCGGAAAGTATCGCGTGGGCGGTAGCCAGCGTGGGTAATAAGGAGATAGACAGGATCAATATTTTGCAGGCATCTTTCAAGGCCATGCACAAAGCCATCGCGCAATTGAAAACAATTCCTCAACTTTTGCTCATCGATGGAAACCGGTTTAAACAGTTCGAAAATTTTCCCTACCACTGTATTGTGAAAGGAGATGCCACCTACGCTTCCATTGCAGCAGCCAGCATTCTTGCAAAAACCCACAGAGATGAACTGATGTATAAACTGCACAAAGAATATGAAATGTATGGATGGGATAAGAATAAGGGTTATGGTACCCGGGAACACAGAAAAATGATTGTACAATATGGAACCTGCCCGTATCATCGCAGAAGTTTTAAAATGCAACTGAGCCTGGACTTTTCCAATCAAAAGGAAGAAAAAAGCTAAATCAAAATTTCAGGTTCTTTTTTTCACACACTTACCTTTGGCTCCACACATCTGTTGTTTTTATGCCACAAAAGTTTACGATGAAGCCCGCAGAGGTACCCGTTCGTTACCCTGCTTTGGATGGAGTGCGGGGTGTGGCAATTTTATTGGTGTTGTTGAATCACAACCTGCTTTGGATCCCTTTCTTTGCTAAATATTTTTATGTTGGGGTGGATTTGTTTTTTGTGTTATCCGGATTCCTGATAACCGAAATCCTCATTCGCGATGCCGGCAAACCTCACTACTTTCATAATTTTTATATCAAACGCATATTCAGGATCCTTCCGGTTTATTTCCTGGTATTTCTGCTTTTCCTTTGTGTTATAAGTTTAATTCCGGATCTCTCAAAACAATTCGAATACTACACACATAATATTTTGTTCTATGTCTTTTACGTTCAAAACTGGGCTTCCATTTTCAAACCGATCGGTGTAAATAATGCCATCTTCTCCCACTTCTGGTCATTGGGAATTGAAGAACAGTTTTATTTGATTTTTCCGTTGATCGTTTTGGTTTTAAGACGTGGAAAAAAGCTATTTCTTTTTTTAGTGAGTTTTCTTATTCTGCTTTTGATTTATCGGTTTATCGCTGATACATTCATTCCTCCCGGAGACCAGAAATTCAATGCCGCTTTTATGACAAGATTTGACGGAATTTGTGCCGGAGCTTTGATTGCGGTTGCAAAAAATCACACAGATCAATCACTTCAAAAATGGCTTACCAAAATATTTCTGGGCTTTCTTTCGGCTTACTTTTTATTTACATTATTTATGAAGGTATTCTTTCACAGTTCGGGAATGTTTTATGTGTTTGGTTATACAGCCCTTGCATTTGGATTCGGGCTGATCGTCAGAAGCGCGCTGAAAGAAGATTCTTTTTTTTACAGGATTTTAAATATCAGATTTCTGAAATTCTTTGGCCTCATTTCTTATGGATTATACCTCATTCACTATCCGGTTTCTGTATTAGGGAAGCGATTTGTCACTGTAAGATTTCATTGGATTGATGTTGAATTCAATGATACCCTCCGTGCAACAGTTTTCAGCTTTCTCATGATCCTCATCAGCACCGGCCTGGCTTACCTGAGTTTCAGGTATTTCGAAAATCCGGTTTTGAAAAAGAGGAAACTTTTTTTGAAATAGAAATTAGTATCGATATTATTTTTAAAAGAAGAACTTAGTTTTAAAAAGCAGGTCATTCTTTTATGCACGCCATTCTCCAAGCCCTTCGCGAAGTACCGTCCAATCGGGTGTTGTACAATCCACTACAGTGGAAGGGATAAAACCTCCGGGCCCGCCGTCAACAACGGCATCCACCATGTTGTCAAAATTCTGGTAGATGTAATCCGGATCGGTAAATTCTTCAATCATTTCGCCGGGAAGAGAAGTGCTCAACAGCGGATGATTTAACGCAGATAACAGATCCATGCATATCTTATTATCCGGGACACGCAATCCGATGGTATCTTTTTTGCTCTTCAAAATTTTTGGAACCTGGCGGCTTGCCGGTAAAATAAAAGTGTACGGGCCGGGAAGGTAATTCTTCAACATCCGGTATGTGGGCGTGTCAATACTTTTTGTGTAATCGCTCAGGTGGCTCAGGTCGCGGCAGATAAAAGAAAGTTGTGCTTTACGCGGATCAATTCCTTTTATCCGGCAAATACGTTCCACAGCTTTGTGTTGAAAAATATCGCACCCCAATCCATAAATAGTATCCGTTGGATAAATAATAATACCGCCATCATTTAAAATTTCAACCACCTTATCGATCAACCGCTGCTGAGGGTTTACCGGATGAATTGTGAACCTCATAAAAACTTTTTCTAAAATTAAATAAAAATAAAAGCCTCAAATAGTCAAAACCTGTTTTTTAATTTACCATTTATATTTTTTCATTAGTAGATTGATTGGAATCCGAACTGAATAAAATATTCTTAGCAATAGATTGTTTTTTCACTAATTACAGATGAAGGATTGATCACTGTATCTGAATAATAAAAATTCTTTTTTTTTGGAAAGAAGACGTCTTTATCTGACAATAAAATATCCGATGGCCAGCCATACGAGGCCTTTCAGCAAAAAAAACATGAACCCCCAGAATCCGATTCTTTTGATCCATGTAATGATTTTTCTTTTGTCCTTTGCCATTTCCATAGGTCATTCAAATTAAATACAGTTACAAAAAGCAGAGTTGATTTTCAATAGCGTGAAATCACAAATATACCCCGAATAAACCACTAAAAAAGCCCTCCCACCCTGATTTTTCCATTATCAGAAGTGAAAACAATTTTTAATAATATTTTTGAAACCATGATTTATCAGTTCAAAGATTTTATTCCCGTTATTGATTCAACTGCATTTGTGCATCCTAAGGCTGTCGTCACCGGGAATGTGGAAATCGGCAAAGATGCTTACATAGGGCCGGGAGCCGCTCTGCGCGGGGATTTCGGAAGAATAATTATTGAAGACGGATGCAATGTACAGGAGAATTGTGTTCTTCATTGTTTTCCGGGGGCGCAGGTTGTGCTGCACAAAAACGCCCACATCGGACACGGTGCAATTATTCACGGCAGCACGATAGGTGTGAATTGCCTGATTGGAATGAATGCCGTGGTGATGGATAATGTGGTATTGGGCGAAGAATGTATTGTCGGCGCATTGAGTTTCATTAAACAGGGAGCCCGGTTTGAAAGAAGATCTTTGATTGTCGGAAATCCGGCTCAAAAAATCAAAGAAGTTTCTGACGAAATGATCAAATGGAAATCTAACGGAACAGCGGTTTACCAACAACTTGCCCGCGATATGCACGCACACTGGAAAGAGGTGCAACCCTTAACAGAAAAAGCAGCACATAAAGATCAGGCTACCACATACAAGCCCTGGGAGGGAAACAGGAAATAGGAATTTTACAGAGGCTCTTTACTTATTTTCTTGAATCTTCTTCAATAAATCTGAATAAGATTTATCTATCATCATTTCTTTTTTCAATCCAAGAAAATTGAAATAGTAATCACATTGTTTCCTCAATTCTTCGATAGGAATATTTCCTTCCCGGTCTATGGCTTCCACTTCAACAAAATCACCCAATCCTTCTACCTGATCAAAATGAAATTTTACATTACCGATAAAGTAAATTCTCCTGTGCTTTTTCACAACGACGCTAACGGGCAGATGGCGTTGGAGAATTTCTTTTAGACCCGCGTCCGGCAGACATTTGAACAGATGGACATTCGATTGTTTTGCGCCGGCTACATCGGCACGTTCGTAATCAATCAAGGCGTTTTCAATATTTCCCTCCCGCAGTTTTAATCTGCCTGTTTCAACTTTAAAATACGTGTCGGTCTGATGGTCTTCTCCTGTAAATTCCGGATTGAGCTGTTTAAGCTTCTTTTCAAATATAACCCGTGAAGGAACTTTTGCCTTGAATTCGAAATTTTTCATACTCATTATTCAATTCTATTCCGAAAATTTTTCAGCTTCCCTGGCTTCGATCTCAAATTTATTTTTCGTGTAACCATTCCTGATACTTTCATATAAATACATGGTAATAAATTTTAAGTACCCGTATCGTTTGAACTGTTGCACATGGCATAGTTCATGATTGACCCACGATATGTTGGTCAGAAATTCTCCGGAAGAAGTGTACCACAGATGAATGGTTTTTCCGATGGTAACCGCAACCTGTGAAGATTTAAGTTTTCTTGCCGCAAGCATAGCAATCCACGAATTCTCCCGGATACAGAACTCATGATCCCGGACTTTGTACCTCAAGGATTTCTTCGCCATGTTTTTTGGTTTGCGGCCTGCGGAATATTTTAAAAATGATTCCATCCTCATCAATCAGAAAAGTTGTTCTTTTCAATCCCATAAACTTGACGCCATACATATTTTTCTGGCCCCAAACACCATATTTGTTGATGATTTCCTTGCCCGGATCGGGGATGAGATGAAAGGGCAATTCATGTTTCTTTTTGAATTTAAGATGGCTCACTTCATTGTCAGGGCTTACGCCAACCACTTCATAACCGGCTTTTTTTAAGGCTGCATAATTGTCTCTCAGGTTGCATGCTTCCGCCGTACACCCGGGCGTGTCATCTTTGGGATAAAAATAGAGAACCACTTTTTTACCTTTCATCTTTTCAAGTGAAATGATATCGCCGTTCTGATCTCTTGCTTCAAATACCGGCGCTTTATCACCTTCTTTTAGTTCTGCCATAATGCGTAATTATCTGGTGAAGAAATATGTTCTTTCGGTTCTGTTTCCCGCTTCATCTTCCACACTCACCACAAGCTTGTGTGCTCCGCGGGAACAATGCTCATCAAAATGATAAATAAAGCTACGACCTTTATCATTAGTAAAACGCAACCATTTACCATCGAGTTCAGCCCTGAAGTTTTTTATCTCGCCAAAATTATCTTCCGGAACAAATACGATGCTTCGGCTTTTCGATAAATTCGCATGATTTGCAAAACCTCCTTTTATCACCGGCGGTTCATTATCGACCACCAGTTCAAAATCGCCGAACGCTCTGAATTTGCTGCTGTACCAATCTCCGTCACGGGTGGCTTTCACTACTTCGGATTTGCCCTTCCAGCTTCTACGCACCAAAACTTTTCCCGGATCGCTTACCGGCCGGCTGGCTTTTAACCGAATGGTGAAAAAAGATTCTACGGGAATTAAACCGCTTAAAACCGAAACAACCGGAGAAACTGCTTCTTTTGAAACAGCATCTTTCACCCGATGAAAAAACCTGACTGAATCATACAACGCGTCCGGATTGAGATATAACTGAACCTGATTGTCTTCAAAAATGTTGACCATTCCCGGCTTGAATTCATTGGGATCATTCGGATCGCCTTTTTCGCCGGTTTCTCTTATTAATCCTTTTTGAATATTGAATTCGAGAACAGAGGTATTCCCGTCTGCATCCCTGACTACAATTCTCACCGGATGTATGAGATCATCTTTCATATCGATTACCCCGTCATTTCTGAAATCTGTATAAACTCCCTGCGGATACCCCGGCAGCCTGCTCAAATGTTCGATGTAAGGCCCGCCGGCAGCCCGGGTCTTGTAATCAATATGGGCATTTACATATCTTGTTTCATCATAACTGATGCTATCGATTCTGAATCCGTTTTGCGGTTGATTATCCACATATAAAATTCCCTCATAAATACCGTTCGGATTATGGCTGAAGCTCTGTTTGTCATTGGCAGTAATTCCAAAACTAATTTTATCGGTATGAACCGTGATCAACTTTTGAACAGCCACATATTTTCCATTTCCCAAATATCTGATTGGGATATGAAGAGGTGTCTGGCTGTATGTACTTTTGCAACGATCGTACATATACAAACGAACAATTGTCGGAGGCACCTTGTCGGGAACCGGCAGATTAAACAAAAGCGGATTCAGAACTTTATCTGTTTTGGTATCTCTGATTTCAAAGTGCACATGCGGCCCGGCGCTTCCACCTGTACTTCCGCTGAGTGCAATGAACTGTCCTTTCTTTACCGGAAATTGATCCGGCCTGAATTCCAAATTAATGGCCCATGTTTCCTGCGCATATTGCTGGCTGATCACATAATCTTCAAGTGCATCAAAAAACCTGTTCAGATGTCCGTAAACGGTGGTCAAACCATTGGGATGATTGATATAAATCGCCTGGCCAAATCCCAACGGAGCCACACTTATCCGGGCAATATAACCGTCTGCTGCTGCCACCACGGTCTTATTAACTGCCTGATCTGTGCGGCAGTCTAAACCCATGTGGTAGTGGTTGGGCCGAAGTTCTCCGAAATTAGCCGCGAGGCTAATGCGAACTCCTTTCACAGGATAAATAAAATAATCACGTGGATAATTTCGTACAGGAAAAACCTGAGCAGAAGCTAAACTGTGTGCCAAAAGGAAAATAGAAAAAAGGTACAGTTTGTGTGTGTGTTTCAATTTAGTGGATAATTTTGATTGACTATTTACAAATCTAAGAACCGGAAAATAAGAAATTTTTATGTCGAGGAATGATAAAATCGCATTGATAATTTTCGGAGCTGCTGCAGCCCTTGCTACTTATAAGTTTTTCGAAATGACGCAGGAGAAACGCAAAGAATTTTTTGATCATATAAAATCGAGAACTTCCGAGTTGCTGGACAAGACAGATGACACCGTCTCCCGCGTGAACACATTTATGGACGAATACGACGCGCAGGGGGAAGACGCCTGGATAGACAAAGCATATATATTGAAAAAAATGTTTCGCGATCTCTTCGGATCGGAAAAACATTTTTTGTTATAAAAAAATATTCCGGAGACACTCCTTAAATGCTTTTTATCTATTTATAACCTTTTACCAGGCTTTATTCGTCTATCTGAATTCATAAAAATGAACAACTCTTTTAATGTAACCATTTAAATGCTCTACCTTTAACCTTCAGGTCTTGTTTTTATTTTCTTTAGAAACGAACATCGACAAAACACAATAATTATGAGAATCAAATTCTTCCTTTTTCTGATATTTATTCTTTCTGGCATTTCCTATTCCCGGGCTCAGGTTGCGGAAGGTAAATTTCTGTTGGGCGGGAGTGCTACTTTCAACCACACTAAAGCTACCAACGAAATTGTCAACATGGACCAGAGGACAGATAATGTTTCCGCCGATGTCCTTGTTGGAAAATTTATTTCTTCCAGTGTTGCAGTAGGGCTGATCGGTCAATACTCCCACGTTAAATCCGGCCAATCCAAATACAACGGTTTCGGAATTGGGGTTTTCGGAAGAAAATACAAATCCCTGGGTGCGAAATTCTATCTCATCGGACAAGGAGATGTGATGTATCTCCATTCATCAGCCACTGCTGTTAGCGGTTCAACAAACAAACTACTCAGTAATGGTGGCGTCCTGGATTTGTTTCCCGGCGTCTCTTATGCACTTACACCAAAGTTTCAGATGGAACTGATGATACCCGGGTTTTTTTCGATGAGCTATATAACACAAAAGAATGAAACTGGTGGCTCTGTTACTTCAAAACAAAACCAATTCTCGGCAGGTCTCAACCTCGACCGGAATGTCATTTCAAATCTGGGAATAGGGTTCAAATTCATTCTTTAAACGCTGCAGGCGGGAATTCCATAAAGAAGCCGCCTCCCCGAAAATACAAATAGAATGTATGTAATATTACACTCCGCAAAACGAATTGTCTATCTTAAATAATAAACAAAGGAAATACCTTTTAAAATCCATTGGGGACCAAATTCACAGTTGGTTTATTCCTTCCTGCTTTCATTTTCATATTTTCGTTTATTCATTATTGATAGATCTCATAAATACCCCATGAGGCCGAATTCTGATAAATTTGCATATCTCTTTTTTAAAAATATTTTAAGATGAAACTGGTTTCCTACGTGAAGGAAGACAATGAACAACTCGCCATCTTAGAAAATGGCCGCCTGTATGACACCGATGAATTACATCCTTCCCTCCCTTCCAACATGAAAATGTTTCTCGACTATTGGGACGATGTACTTCCCCGCGCACAATCGGCACTCAAAAGAATTCAGGAAGGTAGTGTTGAGTACAAAGGGGTTCCTTTTGAAGACCAGGAGTTGATGGCGCCGGTTCCATTCCCGCGTTCCGTGCGCGATGGATACGCTTTCCGCCAGCATGTGGCTACTGCGAGGCGGAACCGTCATGCAGAAATGCCGCCGGAGTTTGACCAGTTTCCTGTTTTTTATTTTACAAATCACAACAGCGTTACCGGAGCAGGAGAAATCACCTGCATGCCCGACCATCTCATTAAACTCGACTTTGAATTGGAATGCGCCATTGTAATTTGCCGGAGCGGGAGGAATATCAGAGCCAAAGATGCTGATAAATACATCGGAGGATACATGATTATGAATGATTTCAGCGCCCGTTTTTTGCAGGCACAGGAAATGAAATTGCACCTCGGGCCGGCCAAGGGAAAAGATTTTGCTACGGCTTTCGGCCCCTATCTGGTTACGCGGGATGAACTCGAAAAATACAAAGCAAAATCTCCTGCCGGACATAACGGTAATGCTTACTCGCTTTCAATGAAAGCGTTTGTTAACGGAATACAGGTCAGCGAAGGGAATTTCAAAGACATGAATTGGACATTCGCTGAAATTATTGAAAGGGCAAGTTATGGCGTTCAGCTTTCGCCGGGAGATGTGATTGGCAGCGGAACTGTGGGCACAGGATGCTTTCTTGAAATCAACGGAACCAACAAATTAAATGATCCAACTATCGCTGAACAATGGCTTGAGTCGGGAGATATCGTTACATTGCAAATCGATGGATTGGGAAAACTGGAAAATGAAATTGTTGAAGACCCGGACCATTTTTCCATTCTCAACCAACAACATTAGCGTAGGATTTTATCTAATAAACTACCGGGTGATATTCGTAACTAAATTTACCGGATGTTTTAAAAATTCAGCGGTGAGATCCGGATCGATTCCAGATTTGCATAAAATTGTAAATCCGGAATTAATGAAGAAACCCTTCAAGGGACCGCTTTCCATTTATTGGGCGGCAAATCCGTGAAATTTTCAATAACTCATTTTGGAAAGACCCGTTTTTAAATCTTCTGTCAGATAATCAGGGTCCTCCAAACCAATGTACAGCCTAAGCCTTCTGTGTTCCGGGTTTTCCGGATGAAACTCGTCCGGCGAAATAGATGAAATGGCCGGGATAATGAGCGATTCATGGCCGCCCCAGCTTACCGCCATCAAAATATGATTGAGGCCATTGCAAAAAGATTCGATTTGATTAAAATCTTTTGTCTTCAATACAAAAGACAGCAACCCCCCGCCACCTGTCATTTGCTTTTGAACTAATTCCTTCTGTGGAAAATCTTTGTCCATCGGAAATGAAACACTTTCAACCTCATTTCTCGTTTTGAGAAACTCAACCACTTTCGCTGCATTCTGAGAAACCCTTTCCATCCGTACCTGAAGTGTACGCAATCCACGTACCATAAGCCATGCATTGAACGGCGTGGTACCAATTCCGAGATTCATATATTCACTGATAAAAATCTTACCCATCATGGCTTTGGTACCACAGAGAACTCCGGCTACTACATCACTGTGGCCGTTGATATACTTTGTCGCACTCTGAAGTGTAATGTCAATCCCCAAATCAATGGGCTTCTGGTAAAGCGGCGTGCAATAACTATTGTCGCAAATGGTAACGATGTGATGCTGCTTTGCCAGGTCTGCCACCGCTTTTAAATCCTGCAAATAAAAAGTCCAGCTATTGGGGCTTTCCAAATAAATCAAAGTAGTATTCGGGCGAATGGATTTCTTAAATTCCGTCACATCTCTTCCATCCACATAGGTCGTGGTAATACCGAATCTCGGCAACACATTATCAAACATTTTCTTTGCCCAGGAATATGGATTTTCCACCGAAATAATATGGTCGCCCGATTTTACATTAGCCAAAACAGAAACGAAAATAGCGCCGGCCCCGCTGTTGAGCACAAGGCAGGCTTCGGCGTGGGAGAGCGCTGCCAGCTTCTTTTGAAGAATGGCGAGAGAAGGATTGTTGCCGCGGCTGTACAAAAAAGCGGAAGCTTCATCTTTCAGCGCCTTCCTGAAATCACTCACACTTTCAAAAGCAAAATTGCTGGTCTGAAAAATGGGTGGAGCCACGGCATTGAAATATTTTTCCCTGTCTTCGCCTAATTCATTGATGATTTCTGAGACCGGAATATTTTCCATATTAACTCAAATTTTTTTTCGTTGACGGTTTCCGATAAAAGCAAAATAAATAATCATAAAGACCAGCAATACCGCAAGGGCAATCAGGCTGATTCCGGTATCGGTGATAAAAATGCTTATCCCCACAAAGGTATAAGCGAGAATAAAAATGACGGGCATGACCGGATACCACTTCATTTTGTAAAACTCAATACCCTCGGGATGCGTGTTTCTTTTTCTTAAAATAAAAATGCTCGCGGAGGAAAGCACCATACCAAAACAATCAAGAAAAATGGTAAAGCTCAGAATGGTGTCAAATGTTTTTGCCCAGAAAACAATGATGATACAAAGAGCGGCAAACACACTGAGCGATGTGGCGAGTACGCCCGTCTTGTCATTTCTGCGATTGAAAGCGGCAGGCAAAATCTTATCAGTACTCATGGCCGACATAACCCGCGGATTGCTCATCAACAAAACATTCACATAAGCAAGCACACTCAAAAACAACAGTAGAGATAAAATGGTTTCCGATGCATGTCCGAATACCTTACCCGCCATAATAGCCGCTATGTTGGTGGATTTTCCCAGGGCATCGTAACCGATTACTTTGACATAGGCCAAATTGATGAGCAAATACAAGAGCAGGATAATGGAAATGCCAATGAAAATGGCTCGTGGCAACGTTTTTTGAGGTTTCCGGATTTCTTCACCGAAATTTATAGTTTGCTGGTAACCGCCATAGGTAAAGCTGACAGCGACAAAACCAATTCCGAAAGACCTCAAATATGACCACACGCTTTCTGAAACATGTGTATTGTGAAACTGTATGGGTGGTGTATCTGCAAAAAACAGCGGCATGATCAGCGCTATCACCAAAAGGACTTTCACGACGGTGAGCACATTTTGTGTGTGGGCACTCGTTTTTAATCCGAGCAGGTTGACCCCGTAAAACAGAAGCACAGAAAAGATGGCAATAATCAATTGAATAGTTTCTAAACTCGCAGAGGTCCTTCCCGGGAAAATAACACCTGTGATATATTCTCCTCCAATCAGGGCCACACCGCCGAGCGTTGCGGCATTGCTGACGATGATGATGCAATTAATCGAAAATGCAATGGAAGGGTGATAGGCGTAAGAGAAAACTTTGTAATACGCGCCTGTGACAGGCAGGCGATTTCCAATTTCCGCATAAGTAAGCGCGCCGCAAAATGCCACCACACCACCTGCCACCCAACTCAGAAAATAAATCACCGGACTGCTGACTGCCGCGGCTACGTTGACGGGTGTACGAAAAATACCCATGCCCAACACAAGGCTTACCATCAATACCGATACATCAAACAACCCCAGAAGTCTTTCCGGCTTTTTCATTCTGTGATGAAGTTACAATCTTCACAAATTAGAACATTGTGGGAAAATGAAATTTGGGAGCAAAAGGGATTTTTTATTCAAAAGAAAATTCTCCTACATTTGCCCGCGTAATCGGTTTCATCTGATAAAATAAATCAGAGAATTAAAATGGGAATCCGGTGCAAAACCGGAGCTATCCCCGTAGCTGTAATTCCAGTGCCACCCAGGTGGTAACTTCCTGAAACCAAAATCCACTGTTCCGCTGCAGGCGGAATGGGAAGGAAAATCAGGGAGACGGAAAAGCCAGAAGACCTGCCATTGCAACTATTTTTTCACATGCTTTCGGGAGGAAAGGCAGGGATCAACAAACGTTTCGGCGTATTTCCCCTTTTTTCACTGACAGCAACAAAACTTTTTTATGAACCGTATTTTTTTTGTTGCCGCAGCCATTTTTTCACTGCAAACAGCCCGCGCGCAGGACAGCGCCAAAATTCTGGATGAGGTCATTGTGACCGCTACCAAAACCCCGGTCAAACAAAGCCTTATCGGCAAAACGGTGACGGTTATTTCTCACAAAATGATTCAGGAAAATGCGGGGAAAACCCTGCCTGAGCTCATGAATATGACTTCGGGAATTACTATCAACGGAGCTGACAATCCATTAGGTACCGCCCCGGCAGTATTCCTCCGCGGAGCATCCTCAGGAAATACCCTGATTCTTTTGGATGGCATACCACTTTACGATCCTTCATCTGTTACCGGAGAATTTGATTTGAACAATTTTGATCTCAACACTCTCCAGCGGATTGAAATCATGAAGGGTTCACAATCCACACTTTATGGATCTGACGCCGTAGCCGGAGTAATCAATCTTATCACCACAAAGGAGAGCGACAAAAAAATGAATCTCAATGCGCAACTGTCGGCAGGGTCCTACAACACCTACCGCGGCAACCTGACAATTTCGGGGAAACTGAAAAAGGGTTCTGACTACCTTATTAGTTATTCAAAATTATACAGCAAAGGATTCAGCTCAGCATACGATTCCACAGGAAAAGGCGGTTTCGACCGGGACGGATTTAACCGGGATTTGTTCATGGCCAAATTCGGATGGAAAATAAATGAGGGAATTGATTTGAAATTTTTTGGGAAATACAGTCGCGATTCTGCCGCCATTGATGCCGGGGCATTTACAGATGACAAAGATTACACCTTCGACAATAACAATACCATCGCTGGCGTGATGCTCGACAAGAAATTAAAAAACGGCCTGATACGTATTCAGTATTATTCCAACTGGTACAACCGCCATTTTGTGGATGACTCAACTGATGTGCCGGGTTTTATTAAATTTCAAAAGGGCCGGTACAACGGATTCAGCCATTATGCAGAGGCATTCACCAATCTGAAACTTTCGGACGAAGTCACTCTGTTGTCCGGAGTTGATTACCGTTACAACTCCACCAGTCAGTTGTATTTTTTTCTTCCCGATTTTGGATTTCCCGCCAAACCCATTTCACCCGACAGCGCCCACACACATCAAATCAGCGGGTATGCATCCCTGTTATACAACGGACATTCCGGATTTGGTATAGAAACCGGCGGACGCTTTAATCATCACAATGTGTATGGCGGCAATTATACATCAACCCTCAACCCGTTTTTCAACTTCAGAAAGTTTTATAAAGTATATGCCAATCTTTCCTCCGGATATCATGTACCTACTTTGTATCAATTGTATTCTGAATATGGCAATAAATCTTTGCGCCCGGAATCAGATATTTCAACTGAATTGGGAATTCAATATAACAATGTACGTCTGTATCTTCGCGCAACCGCCTATTCACGCACAGGCAGAGATGTTATATTCTTCTATTCGGACCCTATCACCTTTGCCGGAAAATATATGAATGGCGACAAACAAAAAGATAAAGGATTTGAAACCGAAATCCGGCTTCGGATAACAGAAAAAATTTCTTTCAGCGCCAATTACACCTATACCAATGGCAAAATAACAACCCTTGCAAATGGCAAAGACAGCGGTTATTTTAATCTCTATAAACGGCCTGAAAATATGGTGAATGCCTCTGTCAATTTGAACCCGGCCAAAGCACTGTACATCGGAATCAACTTTCACGCGGCCGGAAAATCTTTTGAAGCCAATTACATGAGCATCCCCTATGTGCTTGATGGATATTACACTTTGGGGGCACACGTTAATTACAAAGCCACAAAATATTTAACCTTTTTTACGGATATTCAAAACCTGACCAACCGGAAATATTTTACCTCGCGGGGATACAATACGCGTGGATTCAACCTTATGGCGGGAGCGATGATTAGTCTCTGAAACACTACTTCATTGGCAGAGTTTGCTGATTCGTACCCTTTGAGGGGCTGGGATTTGTCTCAGCCCTTTTTTCGTCTTCACGTTTGCATCAGAATTTTTACCTTCATCCAAACTATCCTTTATAATGAAAAAAATCCTTTTGCTAATCTCTTTGTTTTACCTGAATAAAGTTTACAGCCAGCCGGTTACCGTCAATCGCGACACCGAAATTGAACAGATGGTCCAGGAAATTAATCCTGACTCACTCAGGAGTTATATCACACATTTGGTGGCCTTCGGAACACGCCACACGCTGAGCAGCCAGACCAATCCGAAAACGGGCATTGGCGCTGCCAGAAATTATGTACTTCAAAAATTCCGGGAATTCGCATCCAAATCGGACGGACGGCTAAGAGCCTTTATAGACACTGTTACTCTTCCTGCCGATGGCAAACGGATAAACCGGCCGGTACTTCTCGGAAATGTCATGGGTGTTTTAAAAGGAACCGACCCTAATGACAACCGGATCCTCATCATTAGCGGACATCTCGATAGCCGGCGAACAGATGTCATGGATAGCGTGGGTATTGCTCCAGGAGCGGACGACGACGGAAGCGGTACAGCGGCTGTAATGGAATGTGCGAGGGTGATGAGCCAGCATTCTTTTCCTGCCACTGTCATTTTTGTTGCGGTAAGCGGTGAAGAGCAGGGGCTTTTGGGAAGTACTTTTCTTGCTAATAAAGCAAAGAAGGAAAATTGGAATGTGGCTGCCATGTTGAATAATGACATTGTGGGAAGCAATAATAGCAGCGGTACAAATATTATCAATAATACCGAGATTCGTGTGTTCAGCGAAGGAATTCCTCACTACAAAACGGAAGAACAAATTCGAAGGATTATTTCACTTGGTTTAGAAAACGACGGCAATTCAAGACAGCTGGCCCGTTATGTAAAAGAAACAGCCGAGCGCTATGTCGATAACTTACATGTCATTCTGGAATACCGTACCGACCGGTTTTTGAGAGGAGGAGATCATTTGCCGTTTTTAAACAATGGATTTACTGCAGTCAGGCTTACGGAGATGAATGAAAACTTTACCCGTCAACATCAGGACATCCGGGAGGAGAACGGGATTTCTTACGGAGACCTTACCGAACATATCGACTTTGAATATTTGAGAAAAAATACGGGAGTCAATTTATCAACGCTTGCTAATCTGGCCAAGGCGCCCGGTAAGCCGCAGAATGTAAAAATTGAAGTACGGCAACTTACAAATTTTACAGATTTGAAATGGGAAGCTCCTGCCAATAAAAAAGTTTCCGGCTATTACGTGCTCATACGTAAAACAGCAGAATCAATTTGGCAAAAGAAATTTTTTACAAAAGACACTTCGATCCGCCTGCCTTATTCCAAAGACAATTATTTCTTTGCCGTAGAAGCCGTTTCAGAGACAGGAAATGAAAGCCTGCCAGTGGTTCCCGGGATTGGGAGGTGAGTGGGGTTTGAAAATTTTAGGTTTCGGCTTTCATTTCATAACAAAGGGGTAATCTTGGAACTCAGAACCCGGAACGCGAAACTTGAAACATGGAACGCGAAACACTCCGACTTTAAAAACCCAACTCCACTCATCATACCTTACTTTTGCAGCGTTTAAAAAAACCTCATTGAATTATGGCCATTATCATTCTTGGCACCATGGCATTTGACGCCATTGAAACACCTTTCGGAAAAACAGAAAAAGTTATTGGAGGATCTGCCACTTATGCTGCATACGCCGCCAGCCATCTTACCCATCCATTGCAACAGATTTCTATTGTTGGCGAAGATTTCCCCATTCAGGAACTTACTGATTTAAAAAATCGCGGAGTACAGTTGGATGGCGTTGAAATAGTGAACGGAAAAAAATCTTTTTTCTGGAGCGGAAAATATCATCTCGATATGAATGCGAGGGATACGCTTGTTACCGATTTGAATGTATTGGCCGATTTCAATCCGAAAGTTCCGGATTCATATCAGGATGCAGATTACCTGATGCTCGGAAACGTTATGCCGTCGCTTCAGTTGAGCGTTATTCATCAATTGAAAAAAAGACCAAAGCTGGTGGTTATGGACACCATGAATTACTGGATGGAAACAGCGATGGATGATCTCAAAAAAGTGCTGAAAAAAGTGGACGTATTGATGATCAACGACAGCGAAGCCCGCCAGCTGAGTGGCGATTATTCTCTGGTCAAATCAGCCAAATCTATTTTGGAGATGGGACCTTCCTATCTGGTTATTAAAAAGGGCGAACATGGCGCCCTGCTGTTTGATAAGGATTCCGTTTTCTTTGCACCGGCCCTGCCCCTTGAGGATGTTTTTGATCCAACCGGCGCAGGAGATACTTTTGCCGGAGGTTTTATCGGCCATCTTGCACAAACCGGAGATGTCAGTTTTGAAAGTATGAAGACCGCCATCATTTATGGAAGTGCGCTGGCAAGTTTTTGTGTTGAAAAATTTGGTCCGCTGATGTTAAAAGAAATTGATAACAGGGATATTCAAAACCGACTGGATAAATTTGTGCAGTTGGTAAATTTTGATTTGAAATTTTAGCTTGGTGTGCTTGAAATAATTGTTTTGATCTGGCTTTCCATTGAAATTGGAAAAATGGCTAAGAATAAGGGACTGAAGCCGTCAACATGGCAAATTTATTTTGTTGCCGGATGGATACTCGCCGAAATAATCGGCGTTATGATTGGTTTTATGATTTTCGGCCTGAATAATCTGCTATCCGTTTACATTGTAGGAATTGCATTTGCCTTTACAAGTTATTTTTCAATACACAGCATCCTGAACAAATTTCCCGATCAGGATAATGAAGACATCAATAATATCGGAAAACCTTAAAATATTTTTTATGGGAGATATCGTTAAGGAGTTTAATGACTACCGTTCCAAAATGAACGATGTCATTCTGAGTAAAAACAACCTTGTCATCAAACGCCTGTGGAATCTGGACACAAATACTTACATGGATGGCGCTATCGACAAAAAGACCAAAGAGATGCTCGGACTTGTTGCGAGCATGGTGCTCCGTTGTGATGATTGTATCCGCTATCATTTGGGAACCTGCCACGGATTGGGAATTACAACAGAACAGATTTACGAAATCTTTGCGGTGGCAAATGTGGTGGGCGGTACTATTGTCATACCTCACACCCGTCGTGCTGCGGAATACTGGGAAGAACTGAACAGGCTGCATGCCTCAAAATAGAAATATAAAATCCGGAGGTATTTCCCGATTAATTTTTAACTTGGGCTATCCTTTTTTAATCTTTTTTTAAATCACAAGAAAATGGAAATCCCTATTGTAGATCTTGCCCGGTTTACCGATGGCAGCGGGCAGCACAGAGAAGAATTTGTACAACAGTTGGGAAAGGCTTTTGAAGAAGTGGGGTTTGTGACAGTCAGAAATCACGGAATTCCGGAAGATTTGATTGCCGACATTTACAAATATGTGCAACAATTTTTTGCGCTGCCTCTTGCGAGGAAAAAGAATTACGAAATTATTGAACTTGGTGGCCAAAGAGGATATACTTCTTTTGGAAGGGAACACGCAAAAGGAAGCGAGGCTCCCGATTTGAAAGAGTTCTTTCAATTTGGGCAAATGGTTCCGGACAGTCATCCGTTAAAAAAGGAATATCCGGACAATGTGCTGGTAAAAGAGATTGCTGAATTTAATGCGACAATTGAAAAAGCCTATCGTGCTTTTGAAAAATCCGGGAAAGCTTTGCTGAGCGCCATCTCCTTGTTTTTGGGATTGAAAGAGCATTATTTTGATGAATATAATGAAGGGAACAGTATCCTCCGGGCCATTCATTATCCTCCGATTACTCAGGAGCCCAGGAGCTCTATCCGTGCAGAACAACACGAGGACATTAACCTGATCACATTGCTTGTGGGAGCCAGTGCTGATGGGTTGCAGGTATTGACAAAACAGAATACCTGGATTCCGGTAAAGAGCCAGCCCAATCAGATTGTGGTGAATGTGGGGGATATGTTACAGCGGTTTACCAACAATAAATTGAAGAGTACCACCCACCGTGTGGTAAATCCTCCTCGTGAATTGTGGCACACCTCAAGGTTTTCTATCCCGTTCTTCCTGCATCCGAAATCTTCAATGAGCCTGGCATGTCTGGCAAGCTGCATAGATGCCACTCATCCCAAACAATATGAAGATATCACTGCCGGAGAATACCTGGAAGAACGGTTAAAAGAAATCGGACTTAAGAAATAAAACAGCCAAAGCAGCCTTTGTTGCCTGAACTGTCCTTATAATTTTTTATCGTAAAAATGATATTAAAAAGGCATATTCCTTTTTTAAAAGCTGTTTTTTATTATACCATCTCCGCTTTTGGCGGGCCGCAAGGCCATTTGGGTATGATGATCCGGACTTTTGTTGAAAAAAGGAAAGATGTCACACAGGATGAACTGATGGAATATGTAGCTTTTTGCCAGATGTTGCCGGGCGCTTCTTCCACCCAAACGGTTACGCTCATCGGCTACAAGCGAGGGGGAATTCCATTGGCCATTCTTACTTTACTCATCTGGCTGACGCCGGCCTGCATTCTGATGGGAGCTTTTTCGTTCGCTGTTTTGTATGTGAATGAATTTCATGTAAGTCTCGATATTTTTAAGTTTATCCAGCCGATGGCCATTGGATTCATTGCATTCGCTGCCTTGAAGATGTACCGTACCCTGGTAAATAATACGGTGACTTTTTTGATCATGCTTATTGGAGGTATCGCTACTTTTTTATTTTTCAAAACACCCTGGATATTTCCCGTGCTAATTGTTTTGGGAGGAATTGTTACCAACTTCAGCAAAAAGAGATTTCCGGAACACGTGAAAATAACACCCAAGCATATACGGTGGACGAACATCTGGTTGTTCTTACTAATTTTTGTGATCGTTGGGTATTTCAGCGAACTGGCGCGAAAGCAGAACTGGCAAAACAAACGCGTTTTTAATCTTACCGAAAACACCTATCGGTACGGAAGCCTGGTCTTTGGCGGCGGCGATGTACTGATGCCTATGATGTATGAGCAGTTTGTGGTGCGTAAAAAAACACAATACATGTCGCCTCAGGAATATCTGACAGGGTGGGGATTGGTGCGTGCCATTCCGGGTCCTGTTTTTTCAGTTTCTTCATACATGGGCGGATTGGTATTGCGGGGAAGTGGCATCCCTCTGCATTTATTGGGATGTCTGATCGGAAGCATCTTTATTTTTCTTCCAAGTGCTTTATTGGTTCTGTTTTTTTATCCGGTGTGGTACAATTTAAAACGATATGCTGTCATTCACCGCTCGCTGGAAGGAATTAATGCAGTGGTCGTGGGTATCATGGTGGCTGCATTTTTCTTCCTGATGAAAGATATCAATATCTGGGATTTCAGTACAATCAGTATATTAAATGTACTTTCCGTGGTAGGAACTTTTTGCCTGCTTACTTTCACAAGAATTCCGGCTCCCTTGATTGTGCTGGGGTGCCTGATACTCGGGATACTCTTTTAAACTGAACTAAATCTGAGAAAAGAATGGATATTCCCACAGCTGACTCCCTTGAAATAACAAATCAGGTGCCTGATAAACATCAGAATAATTGTAATTTTCGTTGAGTTCCCGCTTCAACAATTCGAGTTTCATTTGTTCCTTTTTCAGATTCTCCTGCTGCTTCTTAAAATTTTGTTTATTCTTATCCATCTCCTTAAAAGATTTTTTCAATTCCGATTGAATTTGATTCATGTTTTTTCTGAGTTCTTTTATGAACTTTTTAGAATTGATTTCTCCGGATGCTTTGTTCACAGACTTGTTAATTTCATCCCACCGGATGGAGTTCATCGCATCCCTGACTTGTTTACCAATAGCGGAGAAGTCGATTCCGGCAATAGATTGTTTCCACTCATCATTGATTTTATTCCAGTCTATTGACTGAATTTCCCTCATGGCCTGTTGGATAGATTGGTCAATTTCCTTTTGTGTTGCTGATGGTATCAAAGTATCACTTTGATTTGTGTTTAATGTTTTGGAACCGCCTCCCTTTTTAAAAGAGCTAAGCGCCAAAACAAAAACGGCTGCACAGGCCGGAATCGTGAAAATACGTACAAGTTTCATAATATTTATTTTTAGGTTTTACGAATTATATCGTACACAAACATACGATTATATTCGTACTAAAAAATATTTTTTGCGAGACCCCTGATTTTTTTACTGCCCTTATAATAAATCGAATAAAGAAAGTAGATTGCAACTTATATCCTCATTGTTATGAAGAAGATTTTTGTTATAGTTATATTGATGCTTATGTCTTTTGGAATCCATGCGCAGGATCAAAAAGAAGAAAAGTCCCAATCTTTTAACCGCCAGAGGCTTTTTACGGGCGGCGATCTGAACCTCGGATTTTCGAGCATTGCAACCAACCTGGGAATCTCGCCGGTATTTGGTTACAGTGTCAGCAACTGGGCCGACGCCGGCGTCACACTCAACTTTAATTATCTATCTCAGCGAGACTACCAGACCGACGGCGACAAACTCCGCCAAACGATTATCGGGCCGGGTGTATTTGTCAGGCTTTTTCCCATAAACTTTTTGTTTGGCACCGCCCAGTATGAATATAATTTTATGCGATATAAATACATTCCGGCTATTGGCCCCAGCACTTCGAATGACATTTATCACATTAATGCTCCGTCTCTTTTGCTGGGAATTGGATACGCCGGCGGACGTGTAAGCGGAAGCAATACCTATTACTATTTTTCAATTTCATGGGATGTCATGAGAGACCAGAACTCCCCCTATGTGGATGTACATGGCCGTGAAATACCCGTTATCCGCGCAGGGTACAACATCGGTTTGTTTCAGGGAAAGAGGAATTACTAAAAAAATAGTTCAGCGCTGATTTTATCTGTAAACAAAATACCTTCTTCCGATAAAACCACTTTATCCTTCCTTTCAGAAAACCAATTTGCAGAAAGTTTATTGAGCTTTTCTCTGATTGTAAAATTAAACTCCGGCGAAAATTTTTTTGTTACATAATCAAAATCCATTCCTTCCACAGTGCGCAAAGAGGTCATGATATATTCATTCAACCGCATGGTTTCAGTCAGGGTTTCCATCTGAAAAATTGGCGTTTCATCTTCCATTGCTTTCATGTACAAAGGATTATTTGCCATATTCCAGTAGCGGTGATTTCCGTCAAACGAATGTGCAGAAGGTCCGATACCGAGATACGGTTTTTGTTGCCAGTAACTGCTGTTGTGTTTACTTCTGAAGCCAGGCAGCGCAAAATTGCTGATTTCATAATGCTCATAGCCCGCCTTGCGCATGGTGTGCATCAGCATTTTGAACTGGCGCGCCTGACCGGCATCATTGACATTCTCTTTTTTCTTCAGTTCAATCATTCTCTTAAGAGCCGTTTTCGGTTCCACCGTCAATGCATACGATGAAATATGCGGCACTTTCAAATCGATTAATTTCTTCATGTTAAATTCCCAATCCTGGTCTGAAAGGCCGGGAATCCCAAAAATCAAATCGGCTGAGAAATTGTGAAATCCTGCGTCCCTTGCCATCAATAAACTTCTTTCAGCCTGTTTCGAATCGTGCCCGCGATTCATCCATTTCAAATCTCTGTCAAAAAAAGACTGAATCCCGATACTTAGTCTGTTGATCCCCGTCGACCTCCACATTTTTAATTTATCTTCAGAAATGTCATCCGGATTGGCCTCCAGTGTAATTTCCGCATCTTGAGAAACGTTGTAATGTTTGTAAATCGACCTTAGCAATGAATCTATCTCTTCAGCAGCAAGAATGCTCGGTGTGCCCCCACCAAAATAAACAGTTTCTATCTGGCTTTTTTCAGGTAAAGTCATTCCACACAAAGGCTCTTTTTCTTTCTGTGTGCGCCACCCAATTTCTTTTAAAAGATCAGCCACCATTCTATCCCTGTCCTTCAAAGAAGTAGAGAAATGAAAATTGCAATAGAAACACGCTTGTTTGCAAAAAGGAATATGGATGTAAATGCCGGCCAATGCAATACTTTTAGTGCGAAAATATTTTTCAAAAAATCAATTTAGATTTGAGTCCTGCACATGCATCCCCATGAATCCATACCAAAAATTTTGTTAGCTTTTGTATTGGTGTTTTTTACGGGCGTGCAGGCAAAATCGCAAACCTACAAAATCACTTATAATCTGATCGGCAAAGATACACTTGCAAAAGATAGCCGCACCACCTTGCAATCCGAATTCGACTCGCGGGAAAAAGCAGTTGATTATATCAGGAATCTCAGAAACTTTTTATTTGAAAAAGGATATGCCCAGGCCTCGGTTGACAGCTTTCATATCGATACTACATCGGCCAGGGTTTTTTTATTTATCGGAGAAAAAACACAATGGCTTTTACGATTGGATAGCCTGCCGGCTCTTGTAAAATCTGATTTGGGATTAGGAAACAGAAAAAACGAGATTACGGAAAATGATTATTCCCGTGTAAAAATCATTGAAAACAAAATCCTGGATTACTATGCAAATAACGGGTATCCTTTTGCAACTTTAAAATTTGAAAACAGCGGATTTCAGGACGGTAAAATTATCACCTTTTTAAAAACAGCTCCGGGTGTATTGTACCACATCGATAGCATTAAAGTTTATGGAAAGGGAAAAATCAAAAGCTCCTATCTGCAGCATTACCTCGGGATTTTTAATGGAGATGTTTATAATAAATCCAAATTGGATCAGGTGGGCAAACTGATTGCAGACCTGCCTTTCCTTCAGGAACAAAATCCCTGGAGCCTTACCATGCTGGGGACCGGATCAACCCTGAATCTTTTTCTTGAGCCGAGGCGAAGCAGTGAAATCAATGCTTTGATCGGATTTCTGCCGGGGAATTCAATCACCGGAAAAACAAAAGTGACTGCAGATGTAACTTTAAATTTAAAGAATGCATTAGGAGGAGGAGAAACCTTTTTATTGAATTGGCAGCAACTACAGGCACAATCACCAAGGTTAGATCTGGGACTGAACCTTCCTTATTTATTTAATACCCCTTATGGACTCGATGCCTCTTTCAGTATGTGGAAACAAGATTCATCGTGGTTATTACTTACTGCCAATTTGGGTGGCCGGTTTTTCTGGAGCGCCCACAAATCGATGCGGATTTTCTACCAAATGAAAAACAGTTATTTGCTTCAGGGAGGAGTGGATACCAATTCAATTAAAATTTCACATCAGCTTCCTCCCTACATGGACGTAAGGGCTTCTTCCGGCGGTCTTTCCTATCAGGTAGAAAACACCAATTATGTTCTTAATCCGAGAAGGGGGAACATTCTGACATTTACTGCTACTGCGGGCATTCGCAAGGTCTCAGAAAACTCTGACATCACGCAGTTAAAAGACCCGTCGGACCCGGTTTTTGATTTCAGTTCGTTATACGATACGGTCACCAAAAAAAGTTATGTGACCACCTTCGTTTTTTCGGGTTCTCATTTTATTCCGGTGGGAGAAAAAAATACTTTAAAAATATCGGAAGATGTTGGTTGGATGCAAAGCCCGCAGGCGTTTCAAAATGAATTGTTCAGGATAGGCGGCGCCGAATTGCTGCGTGGCTTTGATGAGAAAAGTATTTTTGCAGACCGATACAGTGTCACCTCGGTTGAATTTCGCACTTTGACCGGCATAAACTCATACATGTTTGTCTTTTCAGATTTCGGATTGACCCACACCAAAATTTCAACAGATAAATTTTCAAACTCATTTATCAGTGCCGGGCTTGGGCTGCGGCTTGAAACAAAAGTTGGATTACTCAATCTCGCTTATGCAATTGGAAAAAGAAATGATGTAAAGTTTGATATTCGCAATGCATCTAAAATTCATTTTGGGTATATCAATTACTTTTGACCGCTGATATGCAACGGAATCTTTTTTTATTGCTTTTTTGTTTTCTTTTGCCCCCCTTTCTCTTTGCCCAGCAAGGTGATTCTGCATTGCAATCGGGAAAAAATATCCCGGACACGGAACTGAACAACCGGGACACCGCAAATGGCATTCAGAAAATCCGGCAAACAGTTTCGGGCAGCGCCACCGATACCTCGCAATCGAAAACAGATTCTATCAGAAATGCTGCATTACAAAGCATTTCGCCACTTATAAAAAATCCAACAGAACGGGCAATAAATCATTTGAAATGGATTAACCAGAACGCCACCCCGGTATATTTTGTAAGTGAAGAAAGAAATGTGGAAGGAAAAGAAGGTTTTTTTTATGCCTTTTGCGGATTCTTATTTTTACTGGGCCTGTTCAAAACATTTTATCAGAATTATTTTTCAAACCTGTTTCGTGTTTATTTCAATACGTCCCTTCGCCAGAGCCAGCTTTCGGAGCAACTTTTACAGGCCAGGTTGCCCAATCTGATCATGAATATATTTTTTGTTATTTCGGGAGGTGTTTTTTTGTGGCAACTCTTTAGTTCAAACTTTAAAATAAAAGTTGAACCCCAGTTCTTTTTGCAAATGTGTATTGCAGCGGTGGCTTTTATTTATCTGGTAAAATTCATTTTTCTAAAATTTATTGGATGGATATCGGGCCGGTCTCAGGATACCGATCATTACATATTCATTATTTTTTTACTCAATAAACTTTTAGGATTGTTGTTAATACCTTTTATCATCCTGATTGAATTCGGGAAACCTGAATGGTTTCCTGTAATAAGAATTTTGGCGCTGTTGACCATTGCAGCACTGATCCTGACCAGATATTTCAAAAGTTATGGTATCATCGGACAACGATTAACTATTCGCCCTTTTCACTTTCTGGTTTATATGATAGGGGCGGAAATACTACCCCTCGCATTGCTCTATAAGGCCTCTGTAGATTACTTTATAAGGTAGTTCAAATAAATTTTTCAGAAAAAAATCATGTAGCTTTGCAGCGAATATGAGCACGCACAGTAAGGTAGAGAACACCATAAAGCTAACTCTGAAGGATATCAAAAATATCCTGATTGCGCAGGGTCGCCCTGAAAGTGAAAAATCGCCCTATTTTGGATTGGAAAAAAAATATGGTATCCATCTGGATTTTCAGCCGCTCACCCGCGTGGTTCCGATTTCTTCCAAAGAATTCAGAAAGCAAAAAATAGATATCTCAACTTATTCGGCAGTAATTTTCACCAGCCGGAATGCAATAGACAATTTCTTCAGGACCTGTGAAGAAATGCGAATTACCGTTTCCCCTGAATTGAAATATTTCTGCATCACAGAGTCCATCGCGCTCTATCTTCAAAAGTTCATTCTCTACCGCAAAAGAAAAGTGTTTTATGGAGAGGACGGAACCAATGAAAGTTTGTTTGATGTGATCGATCGGTATAAGGAACATGAAAAGTTTTTATATCCCTGCTCAGAAGCATTTGACAGCGAAATAACAAACTGGCTTGCCTCCAACAATTGCGTTTATGCAATTCCCGTTTTGTACAAAGTTGAACTGATTGATATCCGTGAAGCCCTAAATAACAAAGATTACCAGATCATCTGCATTTTTACTCCATTGAGCGTAAAGAGTTTTTTGAAGAGCAGTGAATCTGTCAATCTGGATTCGGCGGTCATCGGTGCATTTGGAGATAATACCCGCAAGGCCATCCTGACCTCAGGTTTAAGACTCGACTTTGTTGCTCCCAATCCCCAGGCAAAAAACATGGCTGCGGCATTGGATATCTTTCTCGATTCTCTTTCCAAAAAATAATTCTATTTTTTTTCGGGTAAGATCAGGATTCCGGAGGACTCTCTGTTCCTAATTTTCAGAAATAATGAGGTAATAATTTTTCTTTCCCTTTTGTACCAGGATATATTTATTATTTAGGAAATCGGCATCCATAAATGTCCTGTCGGCATCTGTTACTTTTTCTTTATTGATAAACACACCTCCGTTTTGTACCATTTTCTTTGCTTCTCCTTTGCTGCTAAAAATTTTGCACGTATTTAAAACAGAGATAATATCTTTTCCCAGGATTTCTTCCCTCGTCAGGTTTGCTTTGGGCACGCCGTCCATTGCCTGCAGGAGCTGCTTTTCAGAAAGGCTTTTCAGCATACCTGCCGTATCGTTGCTGAATAAAATTTGTGAGGCTTTCCTTGCAAAATCAAGCCCTTCCTGTCCATGAACAAACCGTGTCACTTCTTCAGCTAATTTAGTTTGTAAGATGCGTTTGTGCTCATTTCCCTTATGTTGCCGGCTTAATTCCTGAATTTTCTCTTTTGAGAGAAAAGTGAAAATCCTGAGAAAGTTTTCAGCATCATCATCCGCAGTATTGAGCCAAAACTGATAGAAAGAATAGGGCGAGGTTTTTTCTGCGTCCAGCCAGATATTTCCACCTTCAGATTTTCCAAATTTTGTTCCATCCGATTTTTTCAACAATGGGCTGGTGAATGCAAAGGCTTCCTGAGAAGATTTCCGTCTGATTAATTCTACCCCCGTAACGATATTTCCCCATTGATCGCTTCCTCCAAACTGAGCTTTGCAATTCTGATCGTGATAAAGCCTGAAGAAATCATATCCCTGCATTAGCTGGTAACAAAATTCTGTGAAGCTCATTCCGTTTTCACTCTCCAACCTCTTCTTTACACTGTCTTTCGCCATCATATAATTGACGGTAATATGTTTTCCGGTATCACGTATAAAATCTATAAATGAAATATTTTTAAACCAATCGTAATTGTTCAGTAAAAGTGCGGCGTTTGGTTTGGAAGTATCAAAATCAATCAACCTTGAAAGTTGATTCCTGATACCTTCAACATTTTTGTTAAGAATATTTGTATCCAACAATTTTCTTTCATCACTTTTTCCGGTGGGATCGCCAACCATGCCTGTAGCACCGCCAACGAGAGCAATGGGTTTGTGACCAAACTTTTGCAAGTGCACCATAATAATAATCGGAATCAGGCTTCCGATATGGAGGCTGTCTGCGGTAGGGTCGAAACCTACGTAGGCGGTTTGAGATCCGCTCAAAAATAAATCTTCGGTACCAGGTATGATATCGTGAAGAAGGCCTCTCCACTTTAATTCTTCAATAAAATTTTTCATTGGGCGGCAAAATTACATTTTTTAAAAGGTTTAATGGTGAATGAAAAGAGCCAGCCTCCTTTATAAGAAAGGCCTGATACTTTACAATAAAAGCGGGAATTCCAAAAATTCATTATAAAATATATTATCGATCTTTCTATAGAGTTTTTCTTTCATATAAATATTTTAATTAGAGTTTGCTGAATAACTCTACAACCCTTGCTATATTTGAATTGGCATTCACAAAACAATAATCAA
>ERZ778017.559-NODE-559-length-48820-cov-925.704665_pt1 | contig 48820 bp, 47 predicted proteins | sample MGYA00375747_ERZ778017 | MGnify/ENA primary metagenome ERZ778017 (study PRJEB29350, sample SAMN05509838) | bioreactor metagenome | biome: bioreactor; material: wastewater | place: South Africa: University of Cape Town | collected 2014-03-17 ...
ATCCAACGACATAATCAACCCAAACTAATCGCAGCTTAACCCGAACTCAGGTTATCAATGGTGATGCCACCAATTATTGTATCCCGGGAACAACTAAGCCCATCATTTTTTCGGAATGGACACCTATTGGAAAAAAATTCAGCGAAAAGATTACGTCTTTGAATCTTTAGCAAAAGGCTCTTATCAAACCACTCTTTTTGATGAGAACGACTGGCCTCAGTTTTTTGATAATTTCATAAAGGAATACAAACCTGTTGACTTTTTAAAATTAGGCAGCAATGACGGAGAATGAACTCTCATACAAAATAATAGGGGCTGCAATGGAAATACATAAAACGTTAGGCCCCGGATTACTGGAATCTGCTTATGAAGCTGCCCTTTCCTTTGATTTGAGAGAAATGGGTTTTGACATAAAAACTCAATTGCCCATGCCGTTAATTTACAAAGAGGTGAAACAGGATGTAGGATACAGATTGGATTTGCTGGTGGATGATAAAGTGATTGTTGAAATTAAATCGGTGGAAAATCTGGCGCCGGTTCATTTCGCGCAGACATTAACTTATCTAAAGCTGGCAGATAAAAGATTAGCCTTGCTAATAAATTTTAATACCCAATTATTAAAGGATGGAATACACAGGATTGTCAATAATTTATAGGAGTCTTCACGAGGAGCATGCAAATTTTCACGCAAAGAACGCAGAGGTGTACGCAGAGAACGCGAAGGTCAATTCTTTGCGCCCTTTGGGTGGAAGTTCTTTGCACTCTTTGCGTGAATATTCTCCGCGCTCTTTGCGTGAAATCTCTTTGCGCCCTTTGCGTGAAAAAATATTTCTAAAATGATAAAGACACTTTATAACCCCGATGTGCTCTCCTGCTTGGCCAATCTGAGCAACGACGAGGTATTCAGCGTAATCTCAGTAATCCATAATAAAATAAAAAAATAGAATGATAACTGAGATATGTCGCTTGACACGAGATGCCGGGAATTCCAAAAATTCGGATGAGGGTTAAAATAAAAAATACCCACCCCCAATAACAAATCGTTACTAAAACAATCTAAAATGAAAACAGACATTTCACGGATTTACAAAATGACATTCGCAAGTGTGTATCCGCATTACATCGCCAAAGCTGAAAGAAAAGGACGCACCAAAGCTGAGGTGGACGAAATCATTTTCTGGCTGACAGGATATAATGAAAAGCAATTGCAAAAAATACTGGAGAACAAAACCAATTTTGAAACTTTCTTTTCGCAGGCGCCCGCCATCAATCCCAATGCTTCTAAGATAACGGGTGTCATTTGCGGATATCGCGTGGAGGAAATAGAAGAAGAGTTGATGCGGCAGATTCGTTATTTGGACAAATTGATTGATGAATTAGCCAAAGGCAAAACGATGGAAAAAATATTGAGAAAGTAAAAAGTATCAATCTTTAAAGAAATGAACTATTGAATTTCAAAAAATTTGAGATAGTAACCAGACAGCAGACTTTCCTTTCCCAAAAGATATTCCGGATTACAGAAAATAATTTTCAATCGCGTTTTCGACTTTCGATTTTTCTGGAAAGAAAATTGCCACTCATTCTCACACATTTTAAAAACCGGATTTCATGAAAAAAGAGAATACACTTGTAGAAGAACTTACTCAACTTCTGCGCAATGGCAATGCACATGCTTCAATGGATGATGCACTGAAGGGAATTTCTTTTGAAATGGTTTCGAAAAAAGTGAGGAGCCTTCCTTACAACATCTGGCAACTGGCCGAACACCTGCGCATCGCGCAATGGGATTTGGTGGAATTCAGCAAGAGCAATGACCATCAGTCTCCGGATTGGCCCTCGGGTTATTGGCCTGGCGAAAAATGCCCGTCTGAAAAGGAATGGAAAAAGTGCCTGAAAAGTATCCGCGACGACCGCGAAGAAATGATTTCTCTTTTGCAAAAAGCAGGAGACAAATTGTTTGAACCTTTCCCCTGGGGAAGCGGCCAGTCGTTATTAAGAGAAGTGTTGGTGTTGGCTGATCACAACAGCTATCATACCGCGGAAATTATTGTTTTGAGAAGGCTGCTCGGGATTTGGGGAAAATGATTGAGTTTAGGGTTTAGTGTTTAGAGTGTTGGGTGTTGGGTTTAATTATCTATGATAGATTTTATTTCGCGGGCTGGGGCTTCTGAAACCCGTTCACCCGGCATTCCCAATACCTCTTCAAATGCAGCAGCCGGTTTCAACATTTTCTTCCGTGCCAAAATTGGGTAAAAGAAATCCATATTTGATTTTTTATTAAAGCCGCCTTCGGTACTTTTATTCCTGAAAAGAAAATCTTAACTATCAACATGGAATTATTCAGGAGAATCACATTCGCTACTTTTTTACTTCTCCCGTTCAGCAATTACGCACAGTCAACGGATTCTCTGCCGGTTCAAAAATCTGTTATTTTTCAAAAAATAAAAGACACCGCCCACAATCAGCTCATCATCCTGTACAAAAATAAAAAAACGACTTTTGATTCAAGAGGTGCGCTTTATTTTGTACGGTATCTGCCCAATGATATGTGGCAATTGGCAAAATCACCTTTTGAAAAATCCAATCTGAAAGGCTTGATTGCAGTAGCCGCTTCCACAGCCATATTGATTCCGTTTGATCAATCACTTCTCAAAAATGTGCAGGACGCTTCAAAAAAAATCAATCTTTCAGAAGACAACCATTACGGGGTGGCATGGGGAATCGGCAAAACAAAAATTATCAAATATCCGCGCAATTTTAATGCTGCGCTGTACCAGTTGGGCGAAGGCGGAACCAGTTTGGTTCTGGCTGGCGGATTGTGGGTTTATGGGAAAATACAAAAGGATTACCGCGCCGTTCAGACAGCGGGTGACCTCGCTGAAACTTTTATTGTGATGGGTGTGGGCACCCAGATTCTGAAACGGATTTCAGGGAGAGAAAGCCCTTTTATGGCGACAAAAAAGAATGGTGCGTGGCGCCCTTTCCCATCATTCAAAGAATATGCAGACCATACTTCCAAATATGATGCTTTCCCTTCGGGGCACCTGGCTACCATGATGGCAACTGTGACAACTCTTGCCCTCGATTATCCCGAAAAGAAATGGATAAGGCCTGTGGGCTATTCACTAATGGCACTGACAAGCTGGGCCATGGTAAATTCAGAAGTGCACTGGATCAGCGACTACCCTCTTGCACTGGCAATCGGATATCTGTCCGGAAAAATTTCTACAATGCGGCATATTAAAAAGCCATCCATTATCAATACGGATCTTTAATTTCCCCGCTCTTTTAACCTCAATTAAAATCCCATCCTCGCACGGAATTTGAGGTTTATGGTGACCGGTCTTGATTTTTCAAACAAGATCACGTCTGTTTATTTTTAAAAAATTATTTATATGGCAAAAGAGAACAAGTACACAGAAGAGCTTAGTGCCGCTATGGGGAAAGCCAATCCGGTGCTTTCATTTGATGATGCTTTCAAAGGAATTCCTTACAATAAAATTCACGAAAGACCCAATGGCCTCCCATACAGCATCTGGGAATTGGCTACACACCTGTGCATTGCGCAACACACTTATTTGCACACTGCAAAAGATCCCGGTTTCAAATCTCCCAAATGGCCCGATGAATTCTGGCCCACAGAAAAAAATCCTTCGGAAAAAGAATGGAACCAATGCCTGAAGGACATCCATGACGACAATGAAGAATGGACTAAACTGGTCAGGGAAAAAGGTGAGAAAATATTTGAACCGTTGCCACATGCAGGAGGCGTTTCCACTTTTGATCTGGCATTGAAATCAGCACGGCACAGCAGTTATCACGCAGGTGAAGTTGTTGTTGTGAGAAGGTTGCTGGGGATTTGGAAAAAGTGAGTGAGTGTAGGGTTTAGAGTGTAAGGATTAGATGTTACATTAATATTGGAGGTTCCCGCAAAGGCTGAGGCGCTGCATTGAGCTGGCCGAAATGCTCCCGAAGCCCGCTATTGACATTCTTCCTAAACTTTTGGTTCTTTTTCCTTGTTTATCGTCAAAAGGATAATAACTTTAAGACCTGCCTAAAATACTAATTGTAGCATGTCTGAAAAGTTAGCCGATAAAACTATTTTCACTTTATCTGAAGTTTTGCAGAGTGTGCAGAAAACCATTTCAGCGCGCTATACTTCTTCGTTCTGGGTAAAAGCAGAAATGAATAAGCTCAACTTCTACAAACATTCCGGACATTGCTATCCCGAGCTGGTGGAAAAAACAGATGGAAAGATTGTTGCCGAAATCAGAGCGGTCCTTTGGAATTCGGATTATCTGCGAATCAACCGCAAATTTCAAAGTGTTTTAAAAGATTCTTTGAAAGACGGCATCAAAATTTTATTCAATGCCCGGATTCAGTTTGATCCGAAATATGGATTAAGCCTGATGATTCAGGATATCGATCCCTCGTTCACACTTGGTGATCTGGAACGTGAAAAACAAGAGACCATTCAGCGCCTGATGACCGAAGGTCTTTTCAACAAGAACAAACAAATTCAGGTTCCGTTATTGCCTCAGCGTATTGCTGTCATTTCTGTTGAAACGAGCAAAGGATATTCTGATTTTCTGAATATTGTTGATAAGAACGGATGGAATTATAAATTCTTCCACATGTTGTTTCCTTCCCTTCTTCAGGGAGATCGGGCAGCAGCATCAATGATCAACCAGTTAAAACGGATTAAGAAAGTCGCAAATTATTTTGATGTTGTTGCCATCATCCGTGGTGGTGGCGGCGAGGTCGGGCTTACCTGTTACAATGATTATGAACTGGCGAAAACGATTTGTGAATTCCCTATCCCCGTTATCACCGGTATCGGACACTCTACCAATACCACTGTGTCGGAAATGGTGGCCCATACCAATGCCATTACCCCTACAAAACTGGGAGAATGGCTTCTTCAAAAGTTTCATGATTTTTCTGTACCTGTTCAAAAAGCAGAAGATGTCATCAAAACTGTTTCAGAAAACATTTTATCGGAACAGCATTTTGCTTTTGCATCATTAATTCGTCTGTTCAAATCCGTTAGCAGTAACCTTCTTGTTTATCACAACAACCGGCTAAGGGACACATCGAAAAACATCACGCAGCAGGTTTCATTTTACGTATTGCAGCAAAAGGAAAATTTAAAAAATGCAAAGCAGCAAATACATTCCTCATCTTCCTATTTGTTTGAACAATCAGTGGAGGGATTGCGATCGATACGGCAAAGTATTTCCCTGCATTCCTCTTTCTTTGTCAGGCAATCAAAAACAGCATTGGAAAATGTTGAAAAAAACGTGAACAATCTCCATCCTGACAATGTGTTGAAGAGAGGGTACAGCATCACCCGCGTAAAAGGAAAATCAATTTCAGGGATAAAAAATCTTAAAGCAGGAGATGTAATCGAAACAATCATTTATGATGGTAATATTTCAAGCACCGTCAACACCATTAAATCAAAAAATGAAAAATTATGAGCAAACCCAATTACCAGGAAGCCTTTGACGAACTGCAGCAAATTGTATCGGAAATGGAAGGCGGGCAAATCACCGTAGATGAATTATCAAAGAAAGTAGCACGAGCTGCACAGTTGATTCGCATTTGCAATTCAAAACTCACGCAGGCAGAACAAAATGTTCAGGAAATCCTGGATACGATTGACAAACAGGAAATCATGGATGAACCTGAAACATCAGAAGAGAGCGAAAGCGAAGAAGAAAATAATGAACAGGAAAATAATGAGAACATTCAGATGGGAGAGGAGGATGAATTTGCAGATGAATGATACAAATTAAAAAAACCATAAGATTTCAGAAATCTTACGGGTTTTTTTATAACTATCGCAAAATAAAACTATCCATTAATCACTTCGGCCATTCTCTTGCCAATATCGGCCGGGCTTTGAATAACATGGATTCCGCATTCCCCTAAAATCTTCATTTTGGCAGCAGCCGTATCTGAGGCGCCGCCAACAATGGCTCCTGCATGTCCCATCCGGCGTCCGGGAGGTGCGGTTTGACCGGCAATAAATCCGACAACAGGTTTCTGGTTGTGGTCTTTCACCCAGCGGGCTGCATCGGCTTCCATATTTCCACCGATTTCTCCAATCATTACAATACCATCTGTTTCGGAATCATTCATAAACATCTGAATAGCGTCCAGTGTAGTGGTGCCAATAATCGGATCACCACCGATACCGATGGCGGTAGAAATTCCCAAACCTGCTTTTACTATCTGGTCAGCGGCCTCGTAGGTCAAAGTACCCGACTTGGAAACAATTCCGATTTTTCCTTTTTTGAAAATAAACCCCGGCATGATTCCCACTTTACATTCATCGGGTGTAATAATTCCCGGGCAATTCGGGCCGATCAGTCTCGATTGGGACGAGGAAATGTAATTCTTCACCCTTACCATATCCTGAACCGGAATCCCTTCGGTGATGCACACGATTAAAGCGATACCTGATTCAGCGGATTCCATAATGGCATCAGCGGCAAAAGCCGGTGGTACAAAAATGATACTCACATTGGCATTGGTGGCTCTGACAGCAGCATCCACCGTGTCAAAAACCGGACGGTCAAGATGTGTGGTCCCACCTTTTTTCGGTGTCACACCACCAACCACATTTGTTCCGTATTCAATCATCTGAGAAGCGTGAAATGTGCCTTCTGTTCCTGTAAATCCCTGTACCAAAACACGGGAATTCTTGTTCACTAAAATCGACATGCAATCAAAATTTTCAGCGCAAAGATAAGAAAGTAATAGATGGATGGGAGGAATTACCCCTACACCTCATTTCGTGCAAAGCATCAGAAAGGGATGAGAATGTTTGTCCGGAAACTTCGTAAGAAGGACAGGCGTATCCATCCGTCCGGAATATCAGATTACGCCATCCGTTATCCCAAAATCTCCTTTCACATTTTTTCAACATTAAGGCTTCCTTTTATCACAAAATCGCGGAACAACTTATCTTGCACACATGCAAGTCTATCTTGATCTGCTTCAAAATATCCTGGATAATGGCGTGGATAAATCTGACCGTACAGGTACGGGTACACGAAGCTTATTCGGTTATCAGATGCGCTTTGATCTTAAAAAAGGATTTCCTCTGGTCACGACCAAAAAAGTCCATTTAAAAAGCATTATCTATGAGCTGCTTTGGTTTCTGAGAGGAGATACCAACATCCATTATCTGAAAGAACACGGAGTGGGTATCTGGGATGAATGGGCTGATGAGAAGGGAGATCTCGGACCGGTCTATGGCAAACAATGGCGAAGCTGGAATGGGGCTGATCATAAAACGGTGGACCAGATCAGCGAGGTCATCAGACAACTCAAAACCAATCCGGACAGCCGGCGCATGATTGTGAGTGCATGGAATGTAGCTGATCTCCCGGATATGGCGCTGATGCCCTGCCATTGCCTGTTCCAGTTTTATACAGCTCCATTGCCAAATGGGAAAAGGACTTTGTCGTGTCAGCTTTATCAACGCAGTGCGGATTCATTTCTCGGTGTGCCTTTCAACATTGCTTCTTATGCCTTATTGACGATGATGATGGCTCAGGTATGCGACATGGAACCGGGAAGTTTTGTACACACATTCGGAGATGTGCATCTTTATAAAAATCATTTTGAACAAGCCAAACTCCAGTTGACCCGAAAACCATTCCCACTTCCCGCGATGAAACTGAATCCAGAAGTGAAAAATATTTTTGATTTCAAATTTGAAGATTTTACTTTGGAAAATTATCAGTGCCACCCCGGAATAAAAGCGCCGGTAGCCGTTTAAAAAACTTCAAAAAGAATTATCATCAGAATCATTTCCCACATAGTAGCTGCTTCGCAAAATAATGTCATCGGTATCAGGGGCGGTATGCCCTGGCATTTGCCGGATGATTTCCGCCATTTCAAAAATCTGACCTGGGCCATGCCCATCATCATGGGAAGAAGAACGTATGAATCCATGAAAGGAATTCTGCCGGGAAGAATCAATATCATCGTCACATCCAACAAAGAATGGCGGGTGTCAGATGCTTTTGTGGTTCACGATATTTCATCGGCACTTGAAAAAGCCAGAGAAGCCGATACCAAAGAAATCTTTGTCATTGGCGGAGGAAAAATTTTCAACGAAACTATGCATCTTGCCAATCGAATCTATCTGACGCGTGTACACGTAACCCTTGAAGGAGATACTGTTTATCCCCAACCGGAGCCGGAACAATGGGAACTTGTTTTCTCACAGGATCATCCTGCAGATGCCAGACATGCTTATTCGTTTACCTTTGAAACATGGGAACGAAAGCACAGGTGATGTATTCCCGGACCGAATTAGCCAAAAAATATCTTTCATACTTACTGCACGCACACAACGGCAAGGGACATGGTGTGCATTCTCCTTTTGTGTTTGATTTCATCATTCATGTATTAAATGACAAAAAAAAACCTCCGGAAGCAAAGATGATCGAACAATACAGGAAGGAACTTTTGGCAAATAAACATTTTATTGAAGTTGAAGATTTCGGTGCGGGGAGCGCTCTGTTCAATCGGAAAAAAAGAAGAATATCATCCATTGCCGGAACTTCGTTGAAAAAGCCGAAATACGCACAATTGCTCTGCAGAATTGCAAAATATTACCATTGTCAAAACATTCTTGAAATGGGCACTTCTCTGGGAACAACGACTGCTTATTTTGCAATTTGCAATCCCGATGCAAATATTGTTACCCTGGAAGGTTCTAATTCCATAGCGGAAATTGCGGAAACCTTTTTCCGGATAAAAAACCTTAAGAATATCCGCCTCATCAGAGGTGATTTCAAAAATACATTACCTGAATTCTTAAACCATAATCCAAAGATTGATTTGGCTTTTATCGATGGCAATCACAAAAAAGAACCCACCCTGAAGTATTTCAATCTGCTTTTAGAAAAAAACCACGAGCATTCCATCTTCATCTTTGACGATATCCACTGGAGCGCCGGGATGGAGGAAGCCTGGGAAACCATCCACTCAGATTCAAGAGTGACTCTGTCCATCGACCTGTTTTTTCTCGGGATTGTCTTTTTTAAAAAAGAATTTATGGTAAAACAAGACTTTACAATTCGTTTCTAAAGCTGCATTGCATTAGCTTTGCCGTTATATGACGATTGGAGCTTTAAAGGAACCTGCAGGAGAAAGAAGAGTGGCGATCTTGCCCGAGCATTTTTCATTAATCAAAAAACTTGATTGTGAACTATTGGTTGAGCAGGGAGCAGGCGAAAATTCCTATTCTTCGGATAAAGATTATACGGATGCCGGAGCAAAAATAAGTTCACGTGAAGAAGTCATTGCAAACGCTGACATCCTTGTTTGTATCAATCTGCCGGAAGAGAAGGAATTCCCTTCTTTGAAAGATAAAGTTCTTGTCGGCACTTTTCATCCTGTTTATCACAAAGAAATTTTTGAAAAAATTGCCTCATCGGGCGTTTCAGTATTTAGTCTCGATATGTTGCCACGCAGTACCCGTGCACAAAGTATGGATGTGCTCAGCAGCCAGGCTAATATTGCAGGATACAAATCTATCATTGTGGCCGCCGGGATTTACCCAAAATATTTTCCCATGCTGATGACGGCGGCGGGAAGTATTGCTCCGGCCAAAGTTTTAATTCTGGGTGCGGGAGTTGCCGGCCTGCAGGCCATCGCAACAGCAAGGAGGCTGGGTGGTGTGGTAGAAGTTTTTGATACACGGCCGGCGGTGAAAGAAGAAGTACAAAGCCTGGGAGCCAGATTCGTGGAAGTGGAAGGTGTTGCCGATGACAGCAAGGCCGGCGGTTATGCTGTTGAACAAACGGAAGATTTCAAACAAAGGCAAAAAGAAAGAATTGCCGTTGCAGTAAAGAAAGCGGATATCGTTGTTACAACTGCACAGATTTTTGGGAAGAAAGCTCCAATTCTTATAACTAAAGAAATGGTTGAAAGCATGAAATCCGGATCAGTCATCATCGACATTGCCTCTTCAACCGGAGGAAATACAGAACTGACCAAAGACAATGAAACCGTCGTTTACAATGGCGTAACCATTGTTGGCAATTCAAATCTGCCTTCTACCATGCCTTACGATTCCAGCAAGCTCTATGGAAAAAATATGATTCATTTTCTGGAGCTGATGTGGAATAAAGAAAGACAGTTTAACCTGAATTTTGAAGACGATTTAATCAAATCCTCATGTATAACTTACAAGGGAAGTATTTACAATGAGCGGATAAAATAAAAATAATGGAAGCGATCAGCTCTTTTTTACAACAAAACCTGGATATGATTTATGTGGTCATCCTCATGATCTTTTTAGGTTTCGAAATTATCAACAGGGTGCCGAGCGTGTTGCATACGCCCCTGATGAGTGGCGCCAACGCCATTCACGGTGTAGTTATCATCGGAGCAATCATCATCATGGGTAAGGCCGAAAGTGATAATTACCTCGCGCTGATACTTGGGTTTATTGCGGTGGTATTGGGAACACTGAACGTAGTTGGCGGTTTTGTAGTTACGGACAGAATGCTGGAAATGTTTAAAAAGAAAAAACAGAAATCATAAGCAGATAAAAAGAAACGTATGAGTATTAGTATTTTGGCTATCTGCTACATCATTGCATCGGTAACGTATATTTTAGGTTTGAAGATGTTGTCACATCCGGCAACAGCAAGAAAGGGGAATCTCATTGCAGCAGGAGGAATGACGCTTGCGATAGCAGCCACAATTTTTCTTTATACAAATGATGGCAAACCACTTGGAAATTTCGGCTGGATTTTCACAGCCATGACGATAGGGCTCGTACTTGGCTGGCTCATTGCCAAAAAGGTGAAGATGACCGCGATGCCCGAGTTGGTAAGTTTCTTCAACGGCATGGGTGGTGCATGCGCTGCGCTGATTGCGATTGTGGAATTTGATTACATGTACAGAGCCAATCTGAACACACCGGATATAGCTTTTTCAAGTGTGGCTCATTTCGGGCATTACCTCGCCATCATCGCCGGTTCTATTATCGGAAGCACTTCATTTTCCGGCAGTATGATTGCCTGGGGAAAACTGAATGGCAGCATCAAAGATGTATCTTTCAAAGGTCAGCATTTTCTCAATCTGATTGTACTGGTGTTGGTATTTGGATTCGCTGTCTATACCTGGTTCAGTCCAGCAGGACACGCAAATATTCCTTTTTTTATCACGGTATTTCTCGCACTTGTTTACGGAGTAGCTTTTGTACAGCCCATCGGAGGTGCAGATATGCCGGTCGTTATCTCATTGCTTAACTCATTCACCGGTGTGGCTGCCGCATGTGACGGATTTTTATACAACAACAAAGCCATGCTTACCGGCGGAATTCTGGTAGGCGCCGCCGGTTCTTTGCTGACCATTCTGATGTGTCGTGCAATGAACAGAAGTTTGAAGAATGTGTTGATTGGCTCCTTTGGAGGAACCAAGGCATCAGCAAAAGCCGGACCGGCCACGCAAAAGGCCATTAAAGAAATTTCGTTGAGCGATGCCGCCATGGTTTTGGCCTATGCAAAAAAAGTAATGATCGTACCTGGCTATGGATTGGCTGTAGCACAGGCACAGCACAGCGTACACGATCTGGAGAAATTGCTTGTTGAAAGAGGTGTGGATGTGAAATATGCCATACATCCGGTGGCAGGACGCATGCCGGGGCACATGAATGTTTTGTTGGCAGAAGCTGATGTGGATTATGATAAACTTCTGGAAATGGAGACAGCCAATGATGAATTTAAAACTACAGATGTAGTTCTCGTTTTGGGCGCAAATGATGTGGTCAATCCCGCTGCGAAAAACGATCCCGGTTCGCCCATTTACGGAATGCCGGTTTTAAATGTAGAAGAAGCCAACATGGTGATTGTGAACAAACGAAGTATGAAACCCGGTTATGCGGGAATAGAAAACGAACTCTTTTATTCAAGAAAAACATCCATGCTCTTTGGCGACGCCAAAAAAGTTTTGCAGGAATTGATTTCGCAGATCAAGGAAATATAGAAAAGTTTTGCCCGAAAAATAGTATTCAGATCAAGAATGAGTTTTTTTTAAACAGGAATACCCGTCTCCACATCAAAACTCTGACATAAAAGTACCCCGGATAAATCCCTGCAAAAGTATTACCGGCATCTACATTCTGCATACTGCTGCAATGCAGGCAACAAATTTTTTAAGCTCAATAAATATTCAAAAACGTTAACTTCATTGGCCGGAAAGTGTTCTGGCTTTTATTTTGTCCTAACCCATAAAAAAATTACACCGGTAATAAGATTGTATTATGGGCACGGAAGACAGTACAGAAAAAAATAAAAATCAAAGAACCGGCCCAAAGAAACTCTCTTCTGACGCAGCCCGCAGGCTAAGGGACTTCACCATGCCGCGGTCGGTCATCAGGCTGATTCCGCTGGCTATTATCACAGGCATTCTCGGAGCGCTGATAGCCATCGTTCTGATGGATCTGATAGCCATCATCACCAACTTCCTGTATTATCAAAAGTTTGATCTCACCCTTATTTCTCCCAGAAATAATACCATCGGTTGGTGGGCTGTTCCCATTCCCATCGCAGGAGGACTGATTGTAGGATTTATGGCACGGTATGGATCAGAAAAAATCAGGGGACACGGTATTCCTGAAGCAATGGAAACCATTCTTGTGGGTGGAAGTAAAGTGGAACCCAAACTAACCGTTCTCAAACCCATTGCCAGCGCATTCAGCATCGGTACGGGCGGACCATTCGGAGCAGAAGGCCCTATTATTCTGACGGGCGGCGCATTAGGATCTGTCCTTGCCCAGTTTCTGAATCTTACCTCCATTGAACGAAGAAGTCTTTTGGTGGCGGGCGCTTCCGCCGGTATGAGCGCTGTATTCGGCACACCAATAGCCGCTGCGCTTTTGGGTGTGGAACTGCTTTTGTTTGAATGGAAACCCCGGTCCTTCGTCCCCGTAGCAATAGCCAGTATTGTAGCCGATATGGTACGCCATTTCTTTGTGTCCATGCAATGGATGAAGGCCGAACCTCTGTTTCCTGTTAATAAGATATTGCCACTTTCCGGCGCGGGCCTCGGAGATGCAGTTATTCTTGGATTGATCTGCGGGATTATGGCATGGGTATTAACAAAAGCTGTTTACGGCGCCGAAGATGCCTTCAGGAAATTGCCTTTTCACTGGATGTGGTGGCCTGCCATCGGAGGAGTCATTGTCGGGCTTGGCGGAATGATTCAACCGGCTGCGTTGGGTGTGGGATATGATACCATTGGCGATTTACTGACAAAAAATATCGGGCTTACGACCCTGATCAGCATTTTTGTTGTGAAGCTGGTTATCTGGGCCTTTGCCCTGGGTTCAGGGACAAGCGGGGGAATACTCGCTCCGATTCTTATTTTGGGAGGAGCGCTCGGGGGGATGATGGGATTGGTTTTTCCGGGAAATTCACACGAGGAGTGGGCGTTGTTAGGGATGGCTGGCGCGCTGGCGGGGGTAATGCGATCACCTTTTACTTCCATCGTTTTTGTAATCGAACTTACTCATAATACGGATCTTTTCCTGCCGCTGCTGATAACAGTTACTCTTGCTCATTTTATCAGTGTTCTCACATTGAAGAGATCTATTTTGACCGAAAAGGTTGCCCGGCGCGGGTTTCATGTTTTGAGGGAATATGCCGTCGAACCCTTGCAGGTACTCTTTGTCGAAGATGTGATGTCAACCAACATCCTCACCATCAACCAGGGTGCGCCGCTTTCCACAGTACATTCATTGGTTATTAATAATTCAAACATGAGAAGTCAACGGCTGATACCTGTATTGACGGATGACGGGAAGATTGTGGGAGCCGTATCTTGGCAGGGTATCATGGAAAGATTTTTGAAAGGAGAACTATCCGGAAATGTGGATGATATCATGATAAAGGATATTATCACCGCCAGGCCCGAAGAAACACTTCGAACAATTGCCGACCGGATGGCTGAAAAACAAATCGGAGTGCTGCCAGTAGTGGACGAGTCGGGCAAACCATGTGGCATGCTCACCCAATTTGACCTTCTCATTGGCCGCGATTATATGCTACAGGAAGAGCGCAAACGGGAACGGGTATTAAAGATCTGGTCTATTCACAAATTCGGATATCTGAACAACATCAGCCACCTCTTTACACTTTCAAACAATGAGAGTCATCCTGAAAAAAAAATAAAAAAATCCGGGAAGGGTGATGCAAAAATTGAATGAGTGAAACAAAACAACTCATTGAGCAGCAAAATAACGCAGCCTAAGCAGAAGGGTCAAAGCAAATACCCCAACGAAAAACCAAATCCGTAATTTCTGAGTTCATTAATTGTTTTTGCTCCTTCAATCTTTGGGGCAAGATTGATCAATCCCATTTGGCCGGTTAACTGCAGAGATACATGCCTGGAAATTTCATATCCCACCAATACATTTCCACCAAAGTCTAACGGTTTGCCATACACTAAAGTAGATCCGTAAATCACTGAGTTGAAATCTTCACTACTCGATTCATTTTTAAACGCCAGATTACCTTCCATCCCAAGATAAAAATCACGGTCGGGGTTGGGAGAAATTTTCCATTTGCCGCCCAATCCATATCCAAGATAGGGCCCCACACCCAACAATAAGTTTCTATTCCCGAGTGGAAGTTTGTATATCACGTTTAAAGGCATTTCAAGATAATATGCATGGGTCTCCAGGTCTGGCCATCCCGGATTTTTATATCCTTTCATGGTAAACAAAAGATTTGGGTGGAAGTATAGATGACCTTTAATCGGCATTTCCATGAAAACCCCTCCATGAAAACCGCCTACCATTCCTGATTTGACAAGGCGGTCCGGATTTGTGAGGATATGATTATATACACCCGAGAATTGAAATCCGCCCTTTACGCCGTAACGGACTTGTGCAATTGATGCAGAAGATGAAAACGCAAACAATATTATCAGGGAGTTTAGAATAAATTTTCTCATTGCTTTCAAAATAAATAAATCAGTTTTGTAATAAAAAAATGAGTTCCACCTATAAGATTCAAAACGTGAATAAAAGTCTGAAAAATCCTTCTGAAAAATATTGTCATTATACAACATATCATTTCAAATATCTGTGAGAAATATACCAAGCTCACTCATAAATCAAAACATATACCCCAGCGAAAATCCAACCCTGAAGTTTTTCATCTCAGTTGCCATTTTCAAATTTTCAACTGCTGAAGAAAGGTTTCGCAAACCCAATTGCCCTTCAAACCTGAAAAACAAACCATACTTAAACTGGTAGCCAATCAATGCATTTGCACCATAGTCTAACGGTTTACCATAAACGAAGTTCGAGTTAAAGGAAACATTATTATATTCATCATGACTGACAACATTTCTAAATACCAGCTTTCCGTTCATAGAAGGCCATCCGTTTACTCCTGATTTTTCAGGTACATTCCATTTCCCACCCAGGCCATAAGCCAGATAGGCTCCTACACCAAATAAAACATGGCCTCCATCATCTGTTTTCAACTTGTACAAAATATCAAATGGCATTTCCAGATAATCTGCCTTCGTATTTAATCGAACGCCATCAGCATTGGCATAGCCCATTTTGCTATATGACACACCCGGCAGCAGCGAAAATTTTTCATTGACGGGTATTTCAAACTGAATTCCACCATGAAACCCTGATTTCAAATCCGACTTTACGGCCCGGTCAGGACGTGTCTCAACATGGTTATACACATTTGAAAAATGGAATCCCGTATTCACTCCGATTCTCACCTGTGAGTATGATCCTGAGCAATAAAATATGGAAGTTAAAAGGAGGCAGGTTAAAAAACGTCTTCTCATAACGGTTAATTCATTTTGGTAATTAATCCAACAATAGTTCAAACTTATGTTTTAATTCGTGAATAAAAAGTCAAACCGTAGTTTTTAGTTATATATTCCACACTTTAAATATTTCAGGCTATATAAGTCTCTCTGTTTTAGAGTATTTACTTTTAGCGTGAATTTTGTTATCAAATTCCCATTCATCAAAAAAATTACAGTTCATGGTTAATAATAAAACCTGGGAACTTGGCGGTTCATTGGAAATTAACCGATTTGGTTATGGAGCCATGCGGATTACAGGTGAAGGTATTATCGGCGCACCGAAAGATGAAGCCGAAGCCATTCGCGTACTCAGAAAAGCCGTAGAGATGGGAGTCAATTTTATTGATACAGCAGATAGCTACGGCCCATACATTTCGGAAGAACTGATCGCAAAAGCGCTGTATCCTTATCCTAAAGATTTAGTGATAGCCACCAAGGGAGGACAGTTGCGTCCGGGTCCGGATCAATGGGTTCCCGATGGCCAGCCCATTCACATTAAAGAAGCATTGGAAGGAAGCCTGAAAAGACTCAAAACAGACCGGATCGACTTGTACCAACTTCATCGCCGCGACATGAATGTTCCTTTTGAAGACACACTCGGAGTGTTGAAAGAAGCGCAGGACAAAGGATTGATACGGTATTTCGGATTATCTGAGTTGGATGTGGAAAGTGTCAGGCAGGCTCAGAAATATATCGATGTAGTTTCATTGCAAAATAAATTCAGCCTCGATTACAGAAAATGGGAACCTGAACTAAAATTCTGTGCAGAAAATAATATCGCTTTTATTCCGTGGAATCCGCTGAATGCCGGAAGGCTTGTAGTCAATGAAACGATTGAAAGAATTGCGAACAAATATAAAATCACAAAACCACAGCTCTCACTGAAGTGGCTTTTCAATTATTCAAACAATATTTTGCTCATACCAGGTACTTCCAAAGTAAGCCATCTTGAAGAGAACCTTGCTGTTCGGGATATGGAATTTGATCCTGCAGATTTTGAGGCTATCACAAAAGCTTCTTTGGAAATTCCCAAAAAAGCTCGTTCACCAAGGAAACCATATTTCGCAGAACGACAGGCTCGTTAATCCAAATTTTGCAGTTGGCTGCAAAACGGGAAATAACAACCACATCTCACTTGTGTATATCCTCTGGTATAAAAATTAAAACGTCCGGCAGATGCCGGACGTTTTAATGAGAATTATAAAACCTTTTTTATAATACTGTGTAAGTATAATATCCCGGGTTTTCAAGATAGAGATAAATCTTGTGAGTGCCGGCAGGTACTGCAAAATTCTTGGTATCGTCTCCGATGTTTGCTCCGCCTTCTACCAGCTTTCCGGTTCCGTCATTATCACCATAGTTTAAATCCCATCCACCATTTGCCCTGAATTTAAACTGGTCGCCGGCCACCGTCGTGATGGTTGCTTCCCATCTTTTTGACCCGGAATTGTAGGTCATAGGTACATCTGTTCCCCATCCGCTTCCGGCAAAACTTCCAATCACGCCCCATGTGTTGGTGGGCGTAATGGAGTAAGTATTATTTTGTGTATTTGCCTTAAGATGAAAATACCCGCCTGCTCCCGGAAACAGGAGGTTTCCCCCGGATGGACTGAGTGTCCCGCCTCCTCCATCTCCCAACGCATTACTCCAATCCGGCTGCAGAGTAAATTTAAACAGGTATGTTCCTCCGGTGGGTACATTTACATACCCATCGTAGCTTCCGTCATTATTTGGAGAACCGATTTGCGGCGCTGTTGCAGGCGCCCATTCCTGATAATCTCCGGGAACCCACAATAATCCATATTGGCTTACATTGGTTACCTTAAATATTCCATGCTGGAAATCTACAAAGATTGTGTACATACCTGTAGTCGCCGGCCCCGGAATGTTTGATGACAAATCGGCGCCGAAATCTCCGCCCCCGGAAAGGCCGGGAAGGTTGCCATCTGCTACACTATATTTATGGTCCCAGTTCCCATTCACCGGAAGCAGCAGGTATTGCTTTCCTCCGTTCATGAAGAAAGTGCCCTGATAAGTTACCGAATCAATCATGGTAAACTTCTGCGAAACCGGCACCGGATTGTCCCATCCTCCGGCTGTTGCATCGCCAACAAGAAACAACTCTCTTGACGCAGGAGGCGTAACCTTTGGCGGAACCAGATAGGGTGTATAAGTAAATGCAACTACGTTGGAAACGACCTGGTCATTGTTATTGGGATAGGAGGAGATTACTCTCGCTTCCACCGATTGTGCCTTGTTGAATGTCCATAAGTGAGCCACCGCATAAGCATTCAGTTCTTTGGCTATAAAACTGGTGTCGGTTTTGCCGGTCACCGTTCTTGTCAGCGGATCTTTAAATCCGTTTCCGGCAGCGTCTATCTGCACTATATACTTAGTTGTTGAAGTGTCCAACGGGTATGCGGGGTTCGTCCATTTGAGTGTAAGCGCCACATTGTTTGAATCCGTTGTTGCAGGTGCAATGGCATTTGAGGAGGCGGTCAGGGTTACAGCCTTCCCCTCCGGATAAAACGGAAGGTCTTTTGCTTTTTCACAGCTACTCAGCAGTAGTAAGCCGGCTGAAATGATGAGTGAAGCAGATCCTAATAACTTTTTCATGTTGCTGTTTTAATTCGTTAAAGCTTAGTCACAGAATAGGTTCCCAGTTTGAAATCAACAACGATTTTATACTGGCCGGGAGCCGATGGCCCCGGAAAATTATCAGAAAAATCAAAACCAAACTTACCTCCGGTCACCGGTTGATCTTTGATTTTCGAGCACGCATATTTGTGGCTCCAGCTACCCCAAACCGGAACAAAGAGATATTGGTCTTTGTCAGTCGTATTATCTCCGCCGGACAAATTCACGGTAATTGAGAAAGTTGTCAGATCATCCCGGTTGAATTGCTGATTTTGAGAAGCAAATGTCCCCCCGTTTTGCCAGCCTCCTAATAAAGGATCACCGCCAACAATATACAATTCACCGGAAGTAGGAAGAGCTACCAACACATCGAGAAAAGGAACTGCCTGGAAGGTAAGCACGTTGGAATAAAGGGCTACACTATTGGTACCGAGGAAACTCTTCAACCTCACTTCAAAGCTGACAACCTGATCAAACGGAAGATTCATCTGAAGCAAAATCTTATTCAACTGATCCTGGGTAATGGTTGCACTAAGGTCTGAAGAAAACGAAATTTCCTGTCGCAGTGAACTTGAAAAATTGGCCCCAACCGTATCAATTTGCAAAGTGTAATTTACATTTTGGGAACTGACTCCGGTATTGAATTTATAGTCGGGATTTGTCCAACTGAAATTCAATGCCACATTTCCTCTGGTTCCCGCTGCAAGATTGATTACCGTGCTCTGGGATTGAGTGGCAGTGAGCGTTGGTGCATTCCCGCCAAGGAAAACCACCTCATTCTCTACTTTCTTGCATGAAGAAATCAGAAGCAGGCCTGCTGCAGCTATCAGTAAATTTTTAAATGAATATTTCATAGCAATCATTTTCATTTTAAATTAATATCCGGGGTTTTGAACGAGATTGGGATTCGCAGCCAGATCCTTTGCAGGGATCGGATACAAATTCCTGAAGTCCTGAACTCCTGTACCGCTTTTCACACCACCTTTCCATGGCCACAAATAGGTTCCTGTAGTAAACAATCCATAGCGGATCAAATCTGTTCTTCTGTAACCTTCCCAATAAAGTTCTCTTGCTCTTTCATCAAGAATAAACTGCAGGGTGAGATCGGCAGCAGATATATCTCCCTGGGTGCCGCCGTAGGCCCTTTCTCTCAAAAGATTCATGTAACCGAGTGCTGTTGTCTTATCACCTGTTGAGCTTCCTCTCAGCACAGCTTCGGCATAAATGAAATACATTTCAGGCAACCTGAAAATCGGCATATCAATATCAGAAAAATCAAGGCTCGATCCGGCATTCCCGGCTCTTGTGATATTCTTGAATTTGGTTACAGCAAAACCATCGGTAAACTGCGATTGTGCATTGATATCGATGTTTTGCCCATTGGTATAAAATTCAGAACGGTGGTCGAGGCCTCCGGTGTAATCAGGAAATAAATTCGGAAGATTTTTAGTCGTCCTGATTCCTGCCCATCCGCCGCCTACTCCATAATCGGTAGCCACCATACTTCCGCCCACTGCTGCATGAGTAAGAAATGTGGTGCCGCCATAACCCTGGCTTTTCAATCCGTCATAATTCAGTGTCCATAAAAACTCATCGGTATCCAGATTGTTATCTGCCAAAAACAACCAGTCATAATTTGGTATTAAGGAATAGCCTGCATTAATTACTTTAGCTGCATTCGTGGCGGCATCTGTATAACGATCCTGCCCGGTATAAACCTGTGCATTCAGATACATCCTTGCAAGCAAAGCCCAAACAGAAGCCTGATCAACCCTTCCATACTGGTTTGATTTGGGTGCAGCCAGCTCCGGTCCAATTTCGTTGAGTTCTTTTTCTATATAATTGAAAAGATCAGACCGGGAAATTTGTTTGGGTACAGTTCCGATGGGATCTGCATCTGTGATGAATGGCGGATTTCCATAAAGATCCATCAAGACCCAATATTGATAAGCCCTGAGAAACCTTGCCTCTGCGCGGAATTGTTTGACCTGATCTGCATCAGTTCCCTTTATTCCCCTGCTGCTGATCTTATCATCAGAAGATTGCCTGATAAACTCATTATCGAGTGTTATCTGGTACATACATCTGTAATACAACCCTGTCAAAAAAGGATTGGATGAGCCCCAGTTCATATTATGAAAGTCCTGAACACCGGCATCTCCCCATGCAACAACGGCTTCATCGGTGCTTAATTCCTGTGCATTCCAATACAGGCGGAAAAAGTCCGAAGTTCCCGGGTCAATTCCCTGAATATCCCCGCTGCCGGGACCATTATTTCCTGTCATGGCAATGCTTCCGTACAGTTTGGCAAATGCATCCTGATAGCCCTGCATGGTGCTATAGACGGCATCGGCCGTTTCTCCGTGTGTCGGCAATCGGTTCAGGTCTTTATTACACCCGAATAAAAAGATACCAAGGGAAACTGCGCTTAAAAAATATCCAATTCTCTTTTTCATTTAAATATCTTTTAAAAAAAGTTTAGAAACTTAGGTTTGCACTTAAACTAAATACCCTGGGGCGAGGATATAAATTATTATCAACGCCCGACTGTACCTCGGGATCCACTCCTATGTATTTTGTAATTGTAAACACATTTTGAATGTTGGCATTTAGCGTGAGGCTGGATCTGCTGCGAAATACTTTATCAAATGTATAGCTGACATAAATGTTGTCCATCTTGATAAAGGAAGCATTCTGTACATAATAATCGGAGAAGAAATACTGATCTCCCTGTCCGGAAACCAGATTGGAGGCAATTCCGTTTGCCAGATAATTCAGGGGATTCAAAATATTCCTCAAATTGCTGGATGACGAAATGTTGTTATTATATACATAATTCCCAACGCTTGCCCGCATTACAAATCCGGCATTTATTTTCTTATTGATATTTACATTGGTACTTGCACCAAAGAAAAAACGCGGATCCACCTGTTCGTATGGATATAAATCACTTGCGTTTACAATTCCGTCTCTGTTGATGTCGTCGAACAAACCGTCTATCGGCATTCCTGATGCATCATAAACCTGTTTGAAAACATAGAAGGCTCCACGCGGGCTGCCCACCGAATTAATCAAAATGGTATTTCCTGTTCCGCCGCTGATTCCATAAAACTGATTTCCAACAAAGTTTGGACTCTTCACTGCAGTCAGATTTGTAATCCTGTTTCTGTTGTAAGTTCCATTCAACGCCAGATCCCAAACGATGTTTTTAGTTTTCACCGGTTGGAGATTCAAAGTAACTTCAATACCCTTGTTATTCATAGTACCCACATTGGCAATGATCTGATTGGAGAAATTACTTCCGGCAGGCTGATCAATCATGTTAAGCAGGTTAGTGGTTTTTTTGTAATAGGCATCCACCGAACCACTGATCCTGTTGTCAAGAAACCCGAAGTCAACTCCCACATTTGTAGTTGCCGTTCTTTCCCATGTACGCTGGGGATAATATCCGCCGGGAGCATACATCGGATAAAATGTATTTCCGAGTTGATACATGGTTTGTCCGTCGCTGATTCCATAAAACGACTGATAGTCATAATATCCGATCCCCGACTGCTGCCCGGTTTCACCATAACCTACTCTAAGTTTCATTGTGGTGATCGTTTGGCTGTTCTCAAGGAAACTTTCATTTTTCATATTCCATGCCGCAGCGCCCGATGGAAATACACCCCATCTTTCACCGGCCGCAAACCGCGATGAACCATCTGTACGGATGGTACCGGTCAGCAGATATTTGTTTTTGATATTTATGTTTGCCCTTCCGTAATACGAAATAAGCGTGTGGCGGGGAGAATCTACAGCAAATGTAGGTGTGGTAATAACAAAACCATCCACTGTTTTATCGGGGAAATTGTGGTTGATGGTCAGGAAATCCTGATAGGCATAACCACCCACTACATCTACTTTGGTATCTATCCCTTTAATGTCTTTGGTATAATCCAAATAAGCTTCCAGTAATTTATCCTGCCTGTTTTGTTGATATTGATTATCCACACCGCCATGCTGCCTGTCCGGCGATCTCAGATAAGCCTGCGCTGCATTGGCGGGAACGAAGATGGTTCCTGTGCCTTTTGCATAATCATATCCTAAGTTCAAAAAGGCGTGCAGGTCGGGAAGGAAATGAACCTTATAATCAAACAATGCATTACCGATGCTTCTTCTTACTGTGCTGTTGTCGTGGCGATCCATCAACAAACCAACAGGATTCAAAGGAGCAAGCGCCCTCAACCCTGTTGCAGAACTGGGGTCAAGCCATTCCCAATATCCATCATAGTTGTTATTATCAGAACGCACAGGTTTGGTTGGATCAAAGAAGACGGCTGCTGAAATAGCTCCCTGATTTGCAAAACGGGAGTTGGTAATACTTCCTTTCAGGTTCAGGTTGATCTTCAGATGATCATTCAACAATGTTGGCGTCAAATTGATTAACCCACTATAACGGTCAAGCTTACCTGTTTTTAAAACTCCCTGCTGATTTAAATATCCGACAGATATGCGATAGGGTAAATTTTTTAACCCGCCGCTTACACTAAAATTGTTGTCCGTTGTTATGGCTGTCTGGTAAATTTCTTTTTGCCAGTCTGTATTGGCTGTTCCCAACAAAGCTGCCTGTTGTGGTGTGCCGGATTGGTTTACTATTTTTCTGAACATATCCGGCTGAATCACATCCACCCCTCTCGCAATATCAGAAGAAGATAATGTGGAGCTGAGATTGAACCTGGGTTTGGCCCCTGCTCTTCCCGACTTGGTAGTAATTATTATGACACCGTTGGAAGCGCGGCTACCATAAATGGCAGTTGCTGATGCATCCTTTAAAATGGTGAAGCTCGCAATATCATTGGGGTTAATAAGGCTTAGTGGATTGGGTGATCCTGAAATTCCGTCATCGCTTAATGGAACCCCATCAACCACAATTAAAGGATCATTAGATGCATTCAAAGATGCGCCACCACGGATCCGAATGGTACTTCCTGCGCCGGGTGCACCGCCGTTGCTCACAATCTGGACGCCCGCTACCTTGCCGGAAATCAATTGTTCCGGTGTGGTAATCTGGCCCGATTGAAAATCATCGGAAGAAATCTGAGTGACAGCTCCGGTCAAATCTTTTTTCTGCGTTGTACCATATCCAATATTGATAACTACCGCCTGCAGTGTTTGTACTGATTGTACAAGGGCAACGACGATATTCGTTTGGCCGCTCACCGGTACTGATTGCGAAATATAATTTACCGAGGTAAATTCCAGCGTTGCATTTGAGGCTGCATTAATTGAAAAATTTCCGTTTGCATCCGTCTGCGTGGCCACCGTTGAACCGGAGACAACTACCGTCACACCCTGAATCGGGCTTCCGGAAGTGGCATCGATTACATGGCCGGTAACCTTGTTTTGTGCATGGGCCGCAAAAGCGCCAAACAACAAAAATGCAATCAGGAAAACAGGCCTGAATGTCTTTTGAATAGTACCCTTTCTCATAACAAACAAATGAAATGATTTAATGATTTTATTTTACAATTTCCTTTTCTCTCTGTACTCCCAGTTGTGTAATAAGTACACAATTTAGGGGATTTTTTTCTACTCTTAACAATTTATTTCAAAAAAAATTTAACTGCTGATGTTCCGAGGTATCCAATGTGACCATTACTATGAGCGCTTTACAACTCATTTCGCTGCTTCGGAATCAAAATATTTTTCCTTTTCGCAAATCATAACAATTAAAAATCGATTCCGGCCCAAACCTTCTTTTTCTTCTCATATTTTTCAAAATCAAATTTGTACAACTTCCCCGGCCGGTGATGCACATTGTGTTCTTCCTCGCCCACATCAATGAGGAAATTCATACTGAAAAATTTCTTTCTGAAATTGCGGCGATCCAGTTTCCTGTTCAAAATGGCTTCATACAAATTCTGTAATTCTCTCAATGAAAACTTTTTCGGCAGCAGATTAAATCCGAGAGGATGTTCCTGCACTCTTTTTTGCAACCACTTGTAGCAGGTCAGGAAAATATCTTTATGATCAAATCCCATTTCGCTATCCACCAGGCTTCCTACATCCTGCCAGTGCAGTTCATTGTCCATAATCCGCAATTTGTGGCTCTGCACATTTATCAATGAACAATAGGCAACCGTTACCACTCTTCCCGCCGGATGGCGGTTCAACTTGCCAAAAGTTTTTACCTGTTTAAGAAAGACATCGTCCATCCCGGTTCTTTGTTTCAACACCCGGTAAGCTGCTGCATCCAGGTCTTCGTCAGGACTGACCAAATCGCCCAGCAACGTCCACTTACCCTGGTATTTTTTCAAATCCGATTTGATAAGCAGTACTTTCAGTTTGTTTTCATCAAATCCAAAGATGACACAGTCAACAGAAAGCGCAACCTTATTGATGCTTTGCACTTCCGACAACAGCCCCTTCAGTGTTTTTTGCTGTTGGGGCTTTGTTTCATTTACTTCTGATCCCATTCTCAAAAGAGTTAATACTTAATTACTTTTTGAATATCCGTATTGTTATTCATTTCCACTTTCACAAAATATACACCGCCGGATAAACGGTCAGTTTGATTGATCTGTAATTCGTTCTGGCCCGGAACCACATTCATCCATTCTGAAATCAATTGTTTTCCCTGGATTCCGGTTATGGAAACAAACGCTTTTCCTGCCAGCGAAGACTGCACATTCAACTTCAAATAATTTTGGAACGGATTCACCAAAACCTTCACTGCAAAATCTTTTACATTTTGTTTGACTGTCCGTACTTCGCTGTACGAAATTGAACCGTCAATATCCACAATCCTGAGTTTGTAATATACCACGCCGGCAGAAACCAGATCATTATCCACATAATTGTAAGATTGACTTCCATTGGCCTGCACTTCCCCGATACTTTCAAATGACGCACCATCCTCACTCCTCAATATTTCATATCTCGCCACATTTTTTTCTGTAGCTACAGTCCAAGTCAGCAAATTATGTCCATTCCGGCGTATCGCTGAAAAGTTTACCATTACAACCGGCGTTACATTCAGGTTTGTATAGATATGGAATTCGCCAGGTTTCAGGAAGAAAGATTGCGGCGCGCCGGTAGCATCTACAGTTGTTCCATTCAGATAGTCATACCATTTGCCCGCAGATGGAAATGTAACAGATCCATTAATTCCCGTCACATCAAAATTTCCGATTGCAACCAGTTTGGAAGTTGAGGACGGAGGATTTAAAATGATCCATTTAAATGAACCGGAAAAATTCTGTTGGGAGCTATTGGACACAAAAAGATTCGAGAATGCCGGATCTTTTCTCAGCTTAATCAGATAGCTGAAAGTATTATAAACCTCTCTCCTCCTTTGATCCTGAAAATAATCCCAGCGGATGGGTTTGGGATCGGTTCGGCAATTTGAATTGATAGTGCCATCCTGGCAATAATTAATGGAATAATCATATCCCAATTCTCCAAACTGCCAAAGCATTTTCGGGCCGGGGATGGTAAATAAAAACGCTGCCGCCAATTGCTGGCGCTGTAATGCAGTGTCCAATACCTTTATATTATATGCAGGAGTTCCTGTGAAAGAATTTCCAAACTGGAGGTTTTTGTACATCAGCCTTTCTTCGTCGTGGCTTTCTGCATAGGTATCCAGATAAGGATTGCTCCAGCCTCTCTGATTGGCTATTCCCCAACTGAAATCCCAATCGGTACTGTATCCCATAGATGCCTGTTGGTAATTGTAGGATTCATTCCCCCATAAAAGCATTCCATAATTGCTAAGTACAGTTTCTTCAGAATTATCTGCAAAGTGTTCAAGAATGGAATACGCCCCCGGACTATGGTTTTGAATGGTATCATAATAGCCTTCCAGAATATTAATTCTGCTTTGATCATAATTTCCCCATGCCGCCACATTGCAGTTGTTTCCCGTGTTATCGCAGGTTTGTGTTTGTGTAAATCCTTTACTCAAATCAAACCGGAAACCATCTATTTTATATTGATTCAGCCAATGGCTCAAAATGCGTCCCACGATGTAATGTGTCTGCGGGCTTTCATGATTCATGTCATAACCCACGGTGTATGCATGTTTGGTTACAGGATTATACCATGGATTATTTATTGCGGGCCTGTTGTTGGTGGCATCAAAATACAACCTCACCAAAGGAGAATTTCCTGTACTGTGATTGAGCGCAATATCCATGATCACTGCCATTCCATTTTTGTGGCAACTGTCAATAAATTCTTTCAGTGTGTTTTCAGGTCCATAATATTTGTCCGGTGCAAAATAAAAATCAGGATTATATCCCCAGCTTATATTGCCATCAAATTCATTGAACGGTAAAAGTTCAATTGCATTCACTCCAAGATTTTTCAAATAGTTCAATGTATCTCGCAACGTGTTCCAGTTGTGGTTGGCCACAAAATCCCTGACCAAAAGTTCATAGATAATGAGATTTCTTTTATCAGGTCGTGCAAAGTTGGATACAGCCCAATTGTACTGCGGCTGATTGGTCTGTAGGATGCCCACAATTTGGGTTGTCAACCCTGTCGGATAAGGTTTCAGGTTCGGATACGTTGATGAAGAAATAAATTGGTCGTTATCCGGGTCCAGTATTTTTTCAGAATACGGATCCGCTATCCGCAATGTACCGTTTACCAGGTATTGAAAACTGTATTCTGTGCCAGGGGTCAACCCTGAAATCGTAATCCACCACCGATTGCCATCCGGTGTTTTGTTCATTTGATAGGAAGATTGTTCTGTCCAGTTATTTCCCGGCAAATCTCCGATTACGGCCACTCTTCCTTCTCCGGGTGCATATAATACAAGTGTGACAGTTGTACTATTTATATAGTTGATTCCATCTCTTGCTCCTGCCGGCAGATCAGCCACATTCACACTTCCTGAAACAAAAAAATTAATTGTATCCCGTGCATCTGTTACACCGTCATTTGCCTCGGCCACAATCTGAGTATTACCCGAACTAACAAGAGTTGGGGTAGCAGAAATAGTGGTAGCTCCGGTTGCTGTCTGAATAACTGTTCCATTCAGATAGAGCGTCATGGCAGAAGAATTGCTCGCTATGGCAGTAATTGGTATGTTATCTCCAATGGTTTTTGTGATCGGTTCAGGAATTGGTACGAAGGTCGGCTGTAGTGGAGGTGCCGTAAAGGTTACTGCATTAGCCGAAGTATAAACCGGGACATACATATCTGAACCATCTGTATTGGCCTGCTTAAGGGTTCCGCTGCCATCTCTGAAAAGAATAGCTATCTTCTGAATTTTTTCTGTTGGATCTGTAACGCTGAAATAACTTCTCAGGTTGCTGGAAATTGTAAACGACCATTTGTTGTTTCCGAGAGAAGCAGCCTGAAAGACAGGGTTGATAGTTCCCCATGTTGTCAAAACATGTTTCCAGTCACCGGGTCCTGTGCTTTTGTTAGTTATGACACCTATGTGTACATACACATCACCGGTATAGTTGAGCAGGCCTTTGTTTCCTTTGGTTGCATCTACGGTAATAACAAGATTGCTGGTGCTTTCAGTTGGGAAGGAAGGAGCCCACGTCAACTCCTGACCGATTCCGGTAAAACTGATAAATATAAAAACCAGAAAGAATAGACTTTTTTTCATGCTGTCAGGTTTTGAGTGTGTAAATTACACACATTATTTTAATAAACCTGATTTCAGAAAGAAAAGTCCAAAAAAATATTTAAGCGGGCAACCCGGTCGGATGGGTAATACTATTCAGCTTTTTCCTGTCGCCGACAATCCAGATAATATCACCCCATTCAAAAACAGTATCGGATTCAGGATTTAAAATTCGCTGGTTTTTTCGTTCTATCCCTACAACGAGACCATTGGTTTTTTCGCGGATTTGCGACCCGCGGATAGACTCACCCCTTAATTTATTTTTCTCGTCAATGACCATTTTAAATAAAACCACATCATCAAGATTGCTCTCAACTATTTCAGAAGATTCAACACGTTCAAATTCGGTCATAAAGGAATTCATCTGGTCATCCGTTGCAATGACGCCAATGTGATCAAAAGGTAAAAGCCGGTCGTGCCTTTTGGGAGCATAAATAATTTTGGATCCTCTTTTTATATAGGCAATATTAATTCCGTATTTTTCCCTCCAACCCAATTCCAATAAGTGCCTGCCTATATACAATGCGTGCGGATTTACCTCGAGATCCACCAAATGGGCATCCCAACTGCTCAGGCCTGATGCATAAGAAAATAGTTCGGGCCTGGATTTTTCTTCTGCAATTTCCCTTTGGTTCAGGTTGGCGAGAAAACGGGTTTCGATCCTCTTATAAAATCTTTTGATACGTTTTGAAAATAAAACAAGAATGACGGCGATTACGGGTACGGCAATCAGCATTCCAATAAAAGTTGCAAACAGCCGGTCCATCCAAAATCCAATAAAAAGAATTGCCAGAACAACCCTGATAATTTCCACCATCAGAAGCGGGCCTTTATTATATTTTTCCTGAAGCCATAATTCTTTATAGGCAGTGGAATCGGGCCTGCGGGCAACAAATGCCCAAAGGAAGGGAGATGCAATAGCAAACGAAACAATTAAGGCTATCAGACTACCTATGAATCTGTTTTCGATGTTTGCATTCAGAAACGGAAGGAAAACACGCACTGATAAAAGCATCAATCCAAATAAAATGATACCGTTTGTAATTAAAATTTTGATATACCCCATCAATACCACTTTCCATTTGCTTTCGGCCTGAATATTTTGTGCGCTCGCCGCGTAATTGGCCAGCCTTCTTTTTATAAAATCGGGCAACCTTTTCTCGACATAGTTATAAACAGGTTCCGAAAACTTTATCAGGTACGGCGTTGTAAAGGTGGTGATGGCCGAAACACCTACGGCCACCGGAAAAAGAAAATCACTTATCACTCCAAGACTCATCCCAAGCGTCGCAACTATAAAGGCAAATTCGCCAATCTGTGCCATGCTCATTCCAACCTGGATAGATTGTTTGAGAGGCAAACCCGATATCAACGCCCCCAGAAAGGAACTAAACAACTTTCCTGTCAGCGTTAGCCCGGTAATAATCAATACCGGCCATTTATACTGAACAATAGTTTCCGGCGAAATCAACATCCCTACTGAAACAAAAAAGATACTGGCAAATAAATCTCTTACCGGGTTAAAAATCTTTTCTATTCTTTCTGCGGCGATGGTTTCAGCAAGGATAGATCCCATAATGAAAGCTCCCAACTCGGCCGAAAATCCGGCAGACACTGCCAATACCACCATTCCAAGACACAGGCCCACAGAAAGCACAAGCAGCGCTTCATCATCCAGCAGTTTTTTAGCTCGCTTCATGAAAGAGGGAATCAAAAATATCCCCGTGATAAACCAAAGACCGAGAAAGAATAACAGCTTGGCAATTGTCAGCAGCATTTCGGCGCCCGCAAACTGACGGGTTACCGCCACCGTCGATAACAACACCATCAGCATTACCACCACAATATCTTCAACTATCAATACCCCCACCACTATACGGGCGAACTGTTTGGTTTTTACTCCCAGATCATCAAAAGCTTTAATGATAATGGTGGTTGAAGAACTCGCCAGCATCCCTCCCAAAAAAATACTATCCATAAACGACCAGCCCATCCAACGGCCAACATAATATCCTGCGATAACGATGAAGGTGATTTCTACAAATGCCGTAATAGAAGCGGCTCCGCCGACGCGGATTAATTTTTTGAAACTGAATTCAAGACCCAGGCTGAACAAAAGGAAAATAACCCCGATATGGGCAAGCGTTTCGACATTTTCTGTATCTGCCACCGAAGGTGTCAGCGATATATTCGGCCCCACCAGAAAACCTGCAATAATATACCCCAGGACAACAGGTTGGCGCAACCGGCGAAAAAGCAACGTAACAAATGCTGCCACGACCAATATCAGCGCTAAATCCTTAATTAATCCGGGGAGTTGCTCCATACCTCTGCTTTGGAAAGTTCCAAGTTAACTTCTGATGGAGATATAAAAAAACGATTTTTTTTATTGTGCCAACAATCGCCTAAATATTCTGAGCTGCTGCTTCATCCACAAACCAAAGTATATCTCCATTTGATGGATGAATGATTTGTGCAGGATAATTCAAAGGATTGTGTTCCCCTTTTATTACATTATGCAACGCATCGGCTTTGTCATCTCCCTGTACCAGAAATGCAATAACCTTTGATTTATTGACAACCCTCGGAAGCAAGGTGATTCTCTTCATTCTGTCATCAGGCTTTATTGCTTCACGCACCCAATCCTTCGGTTCATTTATCAGATCCGAACCGGGGAAAAGAGAAAGCGTATGTGCATCCGGGCCCATTCCCAGCAATGCAAAATCAAAAGTAAATGGCTTTCCTTCAAAACGGTATTTTAGTAAATCTGAATACTTCATAGCCTCTGATGCGGCAAAATCTTCAGTCTCTATTTCAAAAATATTTTTGGGAGGAACGGACAGCGGATTCAACAGCGTTTCGTAAGCCATCCTTGCATTGTTGCGTGTATCGTCAAAAGGTACATACCTTTCATCTCCCCAGAAAAAATCTACCCGAGACCAGTCCACCGTTTTATCATACACTGTGGCGAGAATCTGATATAATTTTTTGGGTGTATTTCCCCCCGACAGGCAGAAAGAATATCTTTCCTGCGATTTCAACACCAGATTGATATTACCGGCAATCCATTGTGAAATCCCCTTTGCCAGGGAATCCGGATCTTTATAAATATGAAAACTCATTATTTAGGAATATTGTGAAATCCAGTTGTGTCCGTCTCTTGCTATCAAAGCTTCTGCATCTTCCGGCCCCCATGAGTCAGGGCTATAATTGGGGAAGTCAAGCAATTTACGGTTTTGCCATGCATTGATGATCGGCATTACAATTTCCCAGGCTGCTTCCACCTGGTCTGCACGCATGAAAAGTGTTGCATCTCCATCCATCACATCGTACAACAACGTTTCGTAGGCTTCAGGTTCCTCACCGTTGTAGGCATTTTTGTAATTAAACACCATATCTACCGGGCTTAGTACAACACTCTGTCCGGGACGTTTTGCCTGAAACCGAAGCATGATATCCCTTTCCGGAGAAATGCCGATGGCCAGCCTGTTGGGCCGCCATGTTTCAATGGCTTCTTTCGGGAATGCGTAGCTCGGCGCCCTTCTGAATTGGATCGTTATCTCGGTCGACTTTACGCGCATCCTTTTACCGGTTCTCACATAAAACGGAACGCCCTGCCATCTCCAATTGTCCACAAAGAATTTTACAGCAGCAAAAGTTTCTGTATTCGATTGAGCATCCACTCCTTTTTCCTGTCTGTACCCCGGCACCTCTTTTCCCTTCACCCATCCTGGTCCATATTGTCCGCGAGCTGCATATTCCTGAACCTGGTCAAAAGAAATCCTGCGGATGGCTTTCAAAACATCCACTTTTTTATTTCTGATTTCATTGGAGTTAAAAGATACGGGAGGTTCCATGGCGATCATACAAAGAAGCTGGAGGATATGGTTTTGAATCATATCCCGCAAGGCACCCGCATTTTCGTAATAACTTCCTCTCGCTTCCACACCCACTGTTTCCGATGCGGTAATCTGAATATGTTCGATATAATTTCTGTTCCAGATCGGTTCAAACATTGCGTTGGCAAAGCGAAGTGCCAGGATATTCTGAACAGTTTCTTTTCCGAGGTAATGATCGATTCTGAAAATCTGATCTTCCTCAAAATATTGCAGTAGCATGTGGTTCATTTCGCGCGCACTTTCCAGATCATGTCCAAAAGGTTTTTCAACCACGATTCTTGCGGTTTTGGTATCATGGCAGAATGCGAGCCCGCTCAGGTGTTTTACAATAACGGGAACCAGTTGCGGAGCCACTGCCATATAAAATACAATATTGGGATGAACGCCATATTTTTTCTCCTGTTCACTCACCACTGAAGCGAGTTTTTCAAAATGGGTCTTTTCATTGATATCCATTTTGATATAATCCAGATGGGTAGAAAAATTTTTCCAGCTTTCGGCATCTGCCTTTTTTCTTGAAAACTGGTCAATGCCTTCTTTCAGATGTTTCTTGTAATCTGTATCCGTAAATTCTGAACGGCCTATCCCGACAATCCTGAACTGGTCGGGCATGGCAGCATCGAGAAATAAATTGTAAAGAGCCGGAGTCAGTTTTCTGTAATTCAGGTCTCCGCTTCCTCCGAATATAAACAATATGGCCGGGGCCAATTTTTTATAATCTAACATGAATCTTTATTTATGTCTTTTCAATTTTTTTGTTACGCTTTTGCCGGTTCCCAGACGGTATGAAAAGTTCCTTCCCTGTCAATTCTCTGATAGGTGTGGGCACCGAAGAAATCTCTCTGCGCCTGCACAAGATTGGTGGGCAATGACTTTCTTCTGTAAGCATTAAAATAGCAAAATGCCGACATCAGCCCGGGAGCCGTATAATTATTTTCTGCAACAAGAGAAATCACTTTTTGCAGGGCAGATAATTTTTGTTTAAGAGAAGTGGCAATATCCTCTTCGAGCAATAAATTTCTCAGTTGTGGATCTTCTTTGTAAAAATCAGCAAAGACATCCAGAAATCCGGAACGGATTATACAACCTCCTCTCCACGACTTTACCACTTCTTCCAACGGAATATCCATTTGTAATTCTTCAGATGCTTTTGTCAGCATGGCAAGTCCCTGGGCATAGCTGATAACCATACCGAAATACAAGGCTTCCCTGACAAAGTTTTCAAGATCCCTTCTGTCGGTATTGATCTGATTCAACTGTGTCAGATATAATTTATCAGCTTCATGGCGTTCATCTTTCAGCGAAGAAAGGTTACGCATCACTACGGCTGTATCGATAGATGGAATTGGCATCGGGAGATCCAGACCTGATTGAGATGTCCATTTTCCGGTGCCTTTGGCCCCTGCTTTATCGGAAATAAAATCCACAAGCTCCTTATCGGAATCTCCATCTTTTACGTCAAAAATTTTTCCGGTAATCTCGATGAGAAAAGATTTCATTTCTCCCGTGTCCCACTTTTTAAAAATAGATCCCAGTTCTTTGTTGCTCAATCCCAAACCGTGTTTCAAAATGTCATACGCTTCAGAAATCAATTGCATAATCGCATATTCAATACCGTTATGAACCATTTTTACATAATGGCCGGCAGCGCCTTTTCCCATGTAGCCGACACAGGGCTCGCCTTTCACTTTGGCTGCAATGGATTTAAGAATTTCAGAAACTTCATTATAGGCTTCTTTATCTCCGCCCGGCATAATACTTGGTCCAAAACGGGCTCCTTCTTCACCTCCTGAGATGCCGATGCCCATAAAATGGATACCGCTGTCCTTCAATGCTTCAATCCTTGCCTGAGTATCGGTATAATGCGAATTGCCTCCGTCAATCAGGATATCTCCTTTGCTTAAAAGAGGTTTAATCTGGCTGATGACACTATCCACCGCTTTCCCTGCGGGAACCAGCATCATTATTTTCCTCGGCGCCTTCAGGCAGTTTATAAGGTCTTTCAACGAATTGACACCTTTCAGTCTCTGCCCGCTTTTTGCAGATGCTTCAAATGCTTTTGTTTTGTCAACACTCAAATCAAATCCGGCCACTCCATAACCGTGGTCAGCCATATTCAGCAGCAAATTGCTACCCATCACCCCGAGGCCGACCATTCCAAAATCATATAATTCTTCTGCCATAATTATTTTATTAGTTCATTTATTAAAAAAGTAAAAATTCATACTTCACTGATACAGCTAAATCTTTCCGGGCAATAAAACTCCAGACCTGAAATTTATCCATTACCCGATTTTGAAACAAAGTACCTACATTTTTAATGCCACTTTTGCATCAGGCCTGTTTCAGATAGTTGTCGAGGTAGTATTTGGTCCAGTTGTAATTCTCATCGTCGAAACAGCAAAAAATGACGGCAAGCGGGTATTCGTTTTCCAATAAAAAATCTATGGTTGTGTGGACAGCAATGGCGGCCGCTTCATCTTTGGGATAATGATATGCGCCGGTGCTGATGTTGGGAAAAGCAATTCTCCTGAGCATATATTTTCTTGAAATGAGAAGGGAGTTTCTGTAACAGTTGGTCAGGTCCTGTGCTTCATTATTTTTTCCTCCCTGCCAAACCGGTCCTACTGCATGAATGACAAACCTGGCCTGAAGATTTCCGGCGGCAGTTATGACAGCCTGCCCGGTCGGGCACGGACCATCTTCTTCGATAATCATACTGCATTCCCTGATAATGTCCGGGCCACCGGCGCGATGTATTGCGCCATCCACACCTCCGCCTCCCATCAGTGAACTATTGGCGGCATTGACAATGGCTCCGACCTTAAACCTGAGTTGTGTGATATCTCCCTTTTCAATCCAAATCCTGTCTGACAGGTCTTCTTTTTGTTCCATGTTTATCTGTGTTGAGTATATTTTAATGCAGGAATCCTGTTTCTTAAATATTCGATTTCATCTTCGGTCAGCGGATTTTGTTGCAGTGCACCCACCGCCTCTTCCAACTGTTTTTTGGTATGCATGCCCACCACCACTGTTGTCACGGCAGAATGATGTAGAACATATTGAATTGCGGTCTGTGCAGGCGATCTTTTTCCATCAGAAATATGGTGAACCGCTTCGGCGGCATTTGCCACGCTGGTTTCCGTGTGATCGAGATAGGGTTTTGCAGGTTTATCAATCAATAATCCTGTACCCACACTTCCTCTTACCAAAACGCCGATATTATTTTTGTGAAGAAGATCGAGTGTGGTTTCTTCAGGCCTTCTGTCGAGCAGGCTGTACTGCGTCATTACCGAAATCAGTTTATCATAATTTACATGAACCCTGATCACGTTGGGACGAATCGAAGACAAACCGTAATAACGGATCTTTCCCTGCTTCAATAATATTTCAAAGGCTTCAATAGATTCCATGATGTCGTCCTGAATGGTGCCGCCGTGCAGCATAAAAAGATCGAGATAATCCGTATCGAGTCTTTTCAGGCTTGCTTCGGCACATTTTAAAATGTATTCTTTTCGGGGATTCCAATCCCATTTGCTTCCATCTGCACGCCATTGGTTGCCCGCTTTGGAACCGATAATGACTTTGTCTCTTCTTCCTTTGAATGCTTTGCCAAGCATTTCTTCATTTCCACCTTTGTCGTAGAGGTCAGCCGTATCAAAATAATTAATTCCATTGTCGAGTGCGAGGTCGATCATATTTAAAAAATCCTTCTGTTCAGGATGAAGACTCATGCAACCGAAACCAATACGGCTTACATTCAAATCCGATTTACCCAATTGTTTATATTCCATCTTTCAACATTTTTAAAAGATCCCCTCGTCGTCAAAAAATCAAAGATTATAATCATTGAGAGAATTCTGAACCTAAAAAGGGAATTTTTCTTTGGTTTCTCCGCCGGGAACCTGTCATTTGCAATACCATCAAAGTTAAAAAATTGGCCGCAAGAGATCCGGTAATTGAATTTTCGCCGCAGCGAAAACATCCGGTTTTGAAAAACTATTACCTGATATATTTTTCTACAACTGTTGCCAATTCTCCGGATTTGTCATCGAAATGATGCCCTCCCGGAAGAGTCACCTCCACCGAATTGGGAACAGTAATTCTTTTTGCATCCAACCCTTCACCGTCACTGCTGCTGATGGTTACTATTTTATATCCGTGCAACCTGTTCACTTCGGGAAGCACTTCAATACTTCTTTTCTTCCCTGCTCCAAACATGTCGAGCACATGAATTTCAAAATCGGTACTGCCCGACGATTCCACAATAAATGAAACCTGTACCCTGTCGCGAAGGCTGGCGGGTAGCCGGTTTAAGACGAACGGCAAAACGTCTGCACCAAATGAATATCCGATCAGCACAATCTGCTGATCGGCCCGCCCCTCCATTTTTCTCAACAAGAAATCCGAAATGTCACCCGTTGTTTGTTCCGGTGTTTTCCTTTTCCAGAAATACGATTTGGCATCCAGCGCTACCACATCAAATCCATTTTGATTCAATCTTTTGCAGAAGCCATCCGAGAATTTATTGAATCCCCCATCACCTGTGATATAAAAAATCAGCGGTTTGTTTCTTACGGAGGTATTCCATTCCCGTGTAGAAAAACTTTGTGCATTCAGGTACAGGGTAAATGCGGAAAGGATGACGAGAAGCCCGACTCTTTTTTCCATATTCGTTTTTTAAGGTTGCATTACTTTATTGAGCGCCGCAGGCAATTGAAGCAAATCATAATCATTGTCGTAAACCAGGTATTTGTCTTCCCAAATTGACGTGAATTTTTCTTTGAAATCCCTCAATCCCTGGTAATGCCTGAAACGCTTCAGCTTGCCGGCTGCATATTTTAAAATCTGTTCTGCAGGATTCTGCGGCTGTGAAATCCCTGTCATTGGCGCCAGCCCCAGATTGATATATTGAAAATCATTTTCTTTTGCATATTCCACCAGTTTAATGATCAGGGCATCCATACATCCGCCGGGGGCATCTTCCGTTTTACGAATAAGATCGTAAGTACATTCTTCCGGTGCGAAGTCGGGAATTATATTTAAAAATGCCACGAATTTTCCCTCCTGATCCCGGCACGTAATCACATTTTGTTTTGCAATTTCTTTTTCATCAAACATCCCCTGCGAAAAAACCTGTTCTTCTTTGTCAAACTGGACGAGCCATTCGTCAGAAACATTTTTCAGCTCATTTATCAAATCCGGGGCCAGCGGGGGCCGGTTGATTTCGGTAACAAATCCTTTTTTGTGAAGGCTGTTGATTGCATTCCTCAGCGATTTATTATTCCTTCCCTCAAGGCTGAAATTTTTTACATCCAATATTCCTTCCTGGCCAATTACCACTTTCTTTTTTCTGAGCTGATCAAACCACAAAATACTGTCCTGCCCGACACGGTAAAAAGCGACTTTCAATCCCATCTTTCTGCATTGTTCATAAAATTCTACCAGTACATTGGCTTTATTGTCTTCTGCACAAACGGGCTCTTCGAGCACAATCGCAAATCCATTTGCCACACGGTAGGCTATAAAAGCGTCATACAGATCGGAGAAAAAAAGAAGTTTGTCTTTTGAAATTTTAAAATAATCGACAGGCGATTTGCCGTATTCTGTCAAAAGGCCGAGCGCCCTTGTACGGGCAGGGCTGCTTACTGTTTGTGACTTGAAATGCGGAAGGATGATTGCAAACAGGAGAAATCCCCAGCTCATAAATCCCAACATTTGAAAAAGCCATAAAAACTGATGCCCAAACGGTGTATGGGGAACAAGCGTATCATTTCCGCCCAACAGAAAAAATTGAAATGAAAACAGCAGGGATTGTTTCCAGGTAAAGTCAATTCCAAATGCTCTCGGATTGATAAAATAAAAACTTACAAACCCAAAAATCAATACCGAAAGAAACACAATGACGACTGAATACAAACCAAAACGAATCAGCCTCAGATTGCTCCTGACCGGATACTGGCTCCTGCTGATCCACAGGAGAATGATGGTAACCGTTGCAAAAATTGCTTCTTCATAGTCCAATGCTTTGGTAAGGTTTCCGACAAGCGACAATACAGAAAGAAGGATCGCAAGCCGCCACGCATTTTTCAATCCCTTAAACATATAGGCAGATGTAATCAGAAGAACCAATCCCACAAAAAGAACCAACGCATTGGAAGCATTGATGGCATCGAGCGGCATAAATTCTTTCAATAATTTCATCCTGTGATGGATTGGCGGAGTGACCACCGAAATCACATTGACAATTCCGAGTGTAAAAATCAGCAGCGCCGGAGCCACTCTCACAAACAACTGGCGGCCTCTCCAGGCAAAGGCAAGAAGTCCGAAAGCCATCGGCAGCCAGAATTCAAACACACGATACAGCACCGTGACAGACAGCGCCTGGATGGTAGAAAAACCATTCACTTCAAGAATATAAACCAGCGACATTTCCACAGCGCCAAGGCCTCTGAGGAAAGGAGATATTACCATCAGCAATACCGAAATAACATAACCGACAGCAGCCATAGAAAGTGAGCCGGGCAAACCCAAAGCCATCATGGCAATGTAAACATGAGCCATCCCGGTCAGTTCCACCCCGGTGGAATAGGCAATCGTCCCGAAATATTTTTTCCACGTCACATTGGCTGCAAATAATTCGTCAACGACCGTCAATGCTTTTGGAAATTTTTTCTCAATTAATCTGTAAACAAAGCCTCTTTGTTTCAGAGACCGGGCAACCCAAAAAGTACCTGCCAGGATCAGCAACACCAAAAGAATGGCCACCCAGGCGCTGTTAAACTGGTGTTGGTGTGAAAAGGCCAGTAAAATAACAACCGGCAATCCGACAAGAACAACCGTAAACAACCCGGCAAAACCATACAAGCCACTTGCCTGGTTAATCTGAGTTTTATTGAAACCCCGCTTTCGCAATTGAGAGGGAGTATATGCCAGGGAACTGACACCGCCCGCAGGAAGAAATATGCTGAGAAAATTCCTTTTCAGAAAAAGCTCTAACGCATCAATCCATTTCAGCCGCAACCCGATGGCGGCAAAACTGCTGACATACATTCCACTCTGGAGAAAAATGTAAAGGATGGTAACCGCCACACCGGCGATCAGCCAGTTGTAATTGGCATTTTCAATATTGGGAATAATATCGCCCAATTCCCTGCGCTCACTTCTGAAAAAGATAAATGCAAGCAGGATCATTAATCCGGCCAGTATCTCTTTCCAATACAACCTGGGAGAGAGCAGGAATTTTCGGGTATTTATGGAAGAAAGGCTCAGCGAATTTTTTTATAAAGGTAAATCCGGCTGAATGCAAAAGAGAAACCAACCCTAAATATTATCAAAATATAAAATAGTTGCAGGGTTGCTGTTCTCTCTGCTGTCAGACAAAGGAAAAAATATACAGACTTAAAATTTCACCCTAAAAATTCGATATGAAAACCAGATTTGTAAAAATGCCCGTAATCCCGGAATTATCCGTGCCGGATGAATCATACATTACAAAAAAGCATTAGATTTAAGCCATGAGAAAGGTTGTACTAAAACCACTGCAGCACAAGGGGATGAATTGTATCGGAATATATTTCGAAAGAGAGCCCGCCATACAAAAGCTTATCCGTAAAGTCAGTGGTGTATTCTGGAGCCGGACCCACACCTGCTGGTATGTGAAAGCCAGCGAAATAAATTATGCGAGACTCCGGGAAGCGCTCAATGACAAGGCAAGTGTCCGGGAAAGTGACGATTTATACAAATTTGTAAATCATAAAAACAAACCTTCGCCGACGACCGTTGTACCTCCACCAGGGTTTGCAGAAAAAAATGTAAAAGCCGGATACGGCATTTCCCTGCCATCGGGGATAATTTACGAAATCAATTTAGAATCCTTGCAGCAATTTGAGCGGGAGATAGTTCTGAAAGGATATTCGCAAAGTACTTATCGCACGTATGTGAATGAGTTTCGCCAGTTTCTTGTAGCCATCAAAAATAATCCGGCTGAAGAATTTACCCCTGAACGTCTCAAGGATTATCTGCAATACTGTTTTGAAAAACTGCACCTGAGTGAGAATACGCTGCACAGCAGGATAAACGCTCTCAAATTTTATTATGAACAGGTGCTGAAAAAGAACAAGTTTTTCTGGGCCATACCACGTCCTAAAAAGCCGCGGCTTTTGCCCAAACTTTTAGGTGAAGATGAATTGAGGAGATTGTTTAATGCCCTTGAAAACAAAAAACACAAGGCCATGCTTTTCACCGTTTACAGCGCTGGATTAAGGGTAAGTGAAATTGTAAACATGAAACTCAGCCATATCGACAGCGACAGAATGCAGATTTTTGTAGCCAGGGCCAAAGGCAAGAAAGACCGCTATGTAAATCTGAGTCCTGTCCTGCTGGACATTCTGCGCAGTTATATCAGAGATTACCAACCCCGTCCAAAAGTCTATCTGTTTGAGTCTGAGCAAACCCAATTGCCCTATCCCACCCGAACAGTCCAGCAGATTTTCTCCAATGCCAAAAAGAAGGCGGGAATAAAAAAGGAGGTGGGCATTCACAGCCTCAGGCACAGCTTTGCCACCCACCTGCTGGAAAAAGGCACAGACATCAAATACATCAAAGATTTATTAGGTCACTTCAACATCAAGACGACGGAAATATATCTGCATGTGAGCCGGGAAAACCTGGTGAATATTTCCAGTCCGTTTGACGACCTGTGGAAGAAAGGAAATATTTTGTGGTAAAAATAATAATCCTCCAAAAATAAAAACGACAATGCGGGGAATCAACAAAGTCATCTTGCTGGGAAATGCGGGAAAAGATCCGGAATTCAAAACACTGAACGATGGGACAACCGTGGCCCGGTTCAGCCTTGCCACAACAGACTATTTTACGCTGAAAAACGGAGAGGCCGGTTCAAAAACAGAATGGCATACCATAGTTGCCTGGAAGAGCCTGGCGAATCTCATTCAGAAATATGTACGAAAAGGCAGCCTGCTGTATATAGAAGGCAAACTGAGCTACCGGCAATATGAGGACAAAGACGGGAGGAAAATGAATATTACGGAGATAGTTGTCGAAAATATTGTGTTGCTTGACAAAAAGAATACCGGGGTAGAAGAGTGAAAAAGAGGATACAGGCAGGTACGTTTCAGGTTCGGAAAAGTCGAACACATTATAAATATATTTAACATGGATTGTCCTAACGACAATACAAAAAGTATAACGGAAAACTATTGGGAATCAATGGTAATAATTTTTGTATAATTGTGTAGAATAACATAAATGAAAATGTTAGCGGCTATTTTTTCGCAGCCTCCAACTCAAATCATCGTATTCAGACGTTTTAACGTATTCACCAGTTTCAAAACTTTGGTTGGACAAAACAATCTGTAAGGCAGTAGCCATTTCTTTATGTAATTGTTTTGCTTGTTCGCCTTGTTCTTTTGTCATTACTTTATCGCCATCGGCGGTTTCAACAAGTTCCCATTCCAACATTTCGGCAATATCCCCATAAACATCTCGGTTGCCGTATGGACGCTTAATATCAATTTCAGGTGCGCCTTCATACATATCACTATTCCAGTTGACAAACATTCTTTTCATCAACGTAAGGTGTTCAGGTTTTAATTCAAATATTTCCTTTTGCATAACCAAAAACAGCCGCTAACATGGTATTTATAAAAGCGGGGCTGGACAAACTTTTATAAACAGTAGCACTTAATTTATCTTTAGTAATTCTATGAAGCGGTAGTGCTACAATTCCCCGCCTTCATAAATACCCGATCCGTTGTGGGCTATGTTCACATCAACATCAAACTAACAATAAAATTTGAACAAATGGAAAATGAATTAAAAATTTTTAAAAGTTACAAACAATCTGTTTTAGCGGGCAATTCAAGTAAGGAAAAAGTATTCAAATTTGAGAAAATCTTAACTATTGAAGGGAATAAATTTTCTGCAGAACTTCCTAATAATACGACTTTAACCACAACAATAGAACGACAAGAGGATGAAAGTGGGAAAGAGATTTATCAAACTAATGAGGGTTGTCCCGTGGCAATTTCTGAAAAAGAGATTGTAATAAACCTATATAGAACACACGAAATGTTTATAACATACTATTTAGGGGACGGCGTAACAACTGATAAGAAATCGTGGTTTAGCAAACTTTTTGGCACAAACTAAATTTAACCTATGTCAACAGAAGCATTTAAACAAAAGACTTTACAAAAACCGGGATTCATTCAAAGAATCTTGAATAAAAAGCCATCTGAAAACTTTCTGATTGAGGTAAATAATTTGTTTTCGTCTAAGACTATTATTGACATTACGCCAACCGAAATATCAAGCCTAATCAGTAAGTATGGTGGCAAATTATCTAAAACAACATTAAAGGGCTTGTATAGCCTTTACTCTGACTACTTAATTTATTGTTTAAAAGATAAAATGCTTTCTAAAGAAGAAATTAGTGAATTAGAGCATTTGAAAAATATCTTATTCTTAAATGATATAGAATTACACGAGATTCATAATAATATCACGAGCAAAATTTATAAAAAAACCTTTCGTGAAGTAATTGAAGATGGGGAACTTTCAGATGATGAACAGACGTTTTTGGACACATTACAACAAAACCTCTTATTACCAGATGAAATTGCAAACGAAATTTCAGAAAAGGTACGCAAAACTTTTATACAAGAATATGTGCAAAACGCAATAGCGGATGAACGACTATCCCCCGATGAAGAAAATCGGCTTAAACTAATTTGCAAGAGCCTCAATGTAAATCTCTCATATGAAGATGCTACCAAAGAACAACTTGCTAAGTACAAACTTTATTGGGCAATAGAAAATGGAGAAATTCCAGAAATAGACGTTCCAATTTCATTAGGCAAACAGGAAGTTTGCTACTTTCGGACTTTAGCCGATTGGTATGAAAAACGAACTGTAACCCAACGACTAAATTATTCGGGACCTACTGCGAGTATAAGGATTATGAAAGGGGTCAGATACCGAGCGGGGAGTTTGAATATCCAAAGAGTAAAAAGCGAAGAATGGAAACATTTAAATAGTGGAACATTGTATTTAACAAACAAGCGGCTAATATTTACAGGGAATCATAAAAACAGCATTATAAATTTAAGTAAGGTATTATCATTTATTCCTTATTCTGACGGAGTTGAGATTTCAAAAGAAACAGGCAGGTCGCCACTTTTACAGTTCACAGAGAATAATGAACTTTTCGTTGTAATACTATCCAGACTACTAAATAATTGAACAACACAGCCCACAACAAACGGTTTTGCGTCAGGCGGGGCAAACGTCTTCGATTGAAGATTCTTTGTGAATTTATGATCTCGGCTTCGTTTGGCGTTTAGTGGTGAAAATCCCGCCCGAACGCAAAGCCGCAAACCGTTGTAGGCAATAAATTTAAACAGCATTCAATGGCAAGCAAACTAACATATCACAGAGAAGCCGAAATCGCATTTTGACCAAGTAGCCAGATAACCACAAAAATTAAATTAAAATCAACGAACATTTAATAAATTTGCTGTTTTTACGGACAGCTAAAACCAAAACAACTAAAGATTATGAAACAAAATCAACAATCCAAAAAACCGCTACCGAAAGGTTGTACAATTGCTATAGCTATTTTTGCTGTGATATTTGTGATTTACCTTGTCAATGATAAATCCAGTAGCTCTAACGACTCAAGTAACACAACAGCTATTGCAGATGAAGGCACTTTTATACCTGGGCTGCCTGCCTCTGATGTTTATCTCAATCTTCAGAAGCAAGGCTTTACTGTACAGAAATTAACCGATGACGGAGGTACAGGCATTGGAATGTCATACGTTTGCAAAATGAAAGTGGATAATTTCAATTACACCGTTAGCACATTAGGACCAGACGAAGACCATGTAAAAAGTGTAGAAATAAGCACTACCGCCATGCCACCAAATAACGCATATGAAGCCACATCGTTTTATGAAATGATTGGCTCAACACCTTATGACGGAAGCAATGCACCACAAGCACAACAGTGGCTTTTGAATAATATCAAAAAAGACGGCGCGAATACCATCATTGGCGGAGTGAAATGGACTATTTACACTAAAACAAAGTACAGCACTATCATTATGCTAGAGCGGGCAGAATAGATTTTGTTATTTAGGTTTAAGACAGTGGAATATACTTTTACTGCCTACAACATTCGCATTTATTCAAGCATGGCTGACATGCTAACAATGAGCTGTAGAATATATTTCATCAGTAGTTTCGGCTGGACAAACTTTAATGAACGATAGTAATAACAATGAACTTTTGATTATAAATTTGCCAACGGTTTCGGCGGACGGGAATTCTAATTCCATGCCTGCATAAATGCTGGGCCGTTAGTGGCAATTAATCAAGACACCCTAAAATGGCAGACAGAATTTTAAAAGACATACGGTTTTACGAAAGCGACTATGAAAATATTGACGGACAAAGTATGCCTCACGAATTAGGAAAACTTTTCCATAAAACCAACGACACAAACTATATAGGTCAAAGAATTGCAAGAAAGCTAAACGAGTTGAAATTTACTTATGGAGAGTTTGACCACATTTACATCAACTTGACAACTTTCTTGAAAGAAAATGAAGTAGTTGTTTCAACCAGAAATATTGACAAGCGAATTAAATACATTGACTTTGGTTTTAATTCGGCGACTGTAAATTCTTTATCAGACAATGACAGAAATGACTTTATAAGAGTTACTACATTCAAACTTTTAAAGCATATTAGTTCAGGCAGGAATTTGGAATTAGTTAATCAAGTAGAACGTTTAATTTCAGAATTTGACACAGAAATAAGAATGTTTTATAAAAGCAAAGAAACAAACTCATATAAAATTGACATCTATTACCAAATCGCAACAATCAAGAACGGCACACAAGCGATAATTGAGTATGTTGACAAAAAGGTAAATGCTTGTTTTATGGGAACTTTTAAATTGCAGTTTTATGAGGACATTTACTCATTGGTTGACACAATTAACTTGATAAACGACAGGATAATTTTGAAACCGAAAAAATCATTTACTGCTGACATTCACAATGAGAGATATAAGACACCAATTGAATTAAAGTTAGCTGAACTTGAAAAATTTAACTGCCACTAACAAAAGTATTTGCAAAAGCAGGGCTTGACAATGTAACATCAGCTATGTGCTACTATCAGCAGCAGTTCGGGCTCGACGTTCAATGTTCAGCTTTAGTTCATAACTTCAACAACATATTTTCAATTGGGCATTTGTACCGGGCTGGACAATCAATAAATTCCCTGCCTTCGCAAATACTCGAACGTTGTATGTAATGCCAAATGGCACCATTTACTAAGTTGCCAGACGACGAAAGACGCTGCCTAAAGATTTAGTTAGACCTAAAATTTAGAGCTTTAAAATATTTATGAAGACCTTTCTTATTTTCCTTATAATTCTATCAGCACCTTTTTGCGGTGTTGGACAAGTTTTTCAATTCAAAAGAGTATCATTAGACAAAATAGATTCAATAGAATTAAATCAAAAAGGAGAAAAATATTTTTATGATTATACAATAGGAGTTGCACAAGACTATTTTCCGAAACGAAAAAAGTATAAAATCGCTCAACCAATCGTATTTAGAAAATCTTCAGAGAATTATTTTTTAGAAACCTCATATTATTTTTCAATTGAAGACAGCACATTGAGACTGATTGAATATTGGTGGCGCGACACAACATATTCATTAAATTTTACTGACACCTTAATTAAAAAGAACAAATTAATAATTTCAAAGTTTTTAAGAAAGAAAGGAAAATCAATTCCTGAAAATAAAAATCATGGAGCAAAAACGGTTTGGAAAAACAGGTTGTATTACGTTGAACAATTTCCTGTAGCTGATGGAATAAGAGTATTAATTAGCTGGCGAAAAAGTAATTAAAATAATGAATGCTCAATATCCAAAGACGGCACATACATACAACATTCGCATTGGCAATAGCTGGGCAGACGTGCATTTCGTCAGCTTTTTGTTCGTTATTCGGAAGCAGTTCCGGGCAGAAAATTCTCTATTGAGCGACAGAATAAAAATATCAACTTTTTGTTCGTTTACTGGGCAGACGTTCCGGCAGAAAGTTATAAATTGCCCAGCCATCGCCAATGCGTGGCCGTTACCAGCTATGAAAAAACATCCATATATCTATGACAAATGAATTAACTTTTACACCCCATTCACTTTTTGAGAATGTAGCTTTTGACAAAAACGCAGACTGTTGGTATTTTTATTTTTCTAACCAAATATTGGCAAGTTCTTCAGGTTTTTGGCGACTATTAATAGAAAATAAGATTGAATTTGTTTCGCTTGACCATCAACAACAATTCGGTTTACCAAAGCCACTTGACCTGGTTGAAGAACTCAAAAGAAAATTGACAGGTAAACATTTGACAAAAATTGAAGTTATTAAAGACACTTTTGACTTAGTACTTTCATTGACAAGTGGGCATCGTCTTGAAATTTATATTTCTTCATCTGGATACGAGACGTATGACTTTTCTATAGACAATAAACGGTATATTGGTTTAGGCCAAGGCGGCATTGCAATAATTGACAACCCTAAATAATTAATTTTTTGCAAACTGGTAGAACCTGGCCAAACGAGAACAGAATTAAAACGTAATTAACAGTGATGCTAACTAAGTGGCTTAAGGTATTTAGATTATTTGCATGAACTAAGAAAGACTACACAGCAGGTAACATCCGCATTGGTGTTAGCAGGGCTGAACGAATAAACTTCAGCTTTCGTATTTCAATTTGGCAGAGGTTCGGGCTGAAAGTTCACTATTGAACATTTGTACTTAATCTGTACTTTAGTACTTCTATCGGCTGACGTACGGGCTGAAGGTACTTTGAATTCCCTGCCATCACCAATGCGTTATCCGTAACCTGCAATACAACAAACATTAAAACTTTCAAAAACTAAATTTTATGCGAAAATTAAACCTCTCTATTTTCCTGACAGTTGGCTTTGCCTTCTTAATGTCGGGATGTGCAACCATTATTCATGGTTCCAAGCAAAGCGTTTCAATAGCAAGCAATCCATCATCGGCAACTGTAACTATTGACAACCAAGACCAAGGAAAAACACCGTTAACAATAAAACTTGACAGGAAAGACCACCATACAGTCAAGGTTGAGTTGCCGGGCTATTTAGCGTATGAAACAAAATTCACACGAAAAGTTGACGGTTGGATTGCTGGAAACATAATTTTCGGCGGGCTTATAGGTCTAGCTGTTGACGCAATTACCGGGGGAATGTATAAGTTGACACCTGACCAAATTCAAGCAGACTTGAAATCTAACACGACCTCTCTTAGAACCATTAAGGACGGAGTGTTTTTGACAGTAGTTTTAAAACCAAACCCCAACTGGGAAAAAATTGGTCAGTTGACAAAAATAAATTAATAACAAGTATTGCAGGTACTTTTTATCTAAGAATAAATGACATTTTTAAAACAATGAAATGCAGGTAACAAGGGGCTTGCTTCCATGCCGGCTGACGAAATAAAATCCCAGCATTTGGAATTCTATTGAGCATTTGTTCGGGCTGACAGTTCGCTGTTCAGTTTTTGTATTTATCTTCGGCTTTGGGTTCGCTATCTGGCTAACGTTCCGGCTGAAACAGCTACGAATTCCGGCACGGCAGCAAGCCCTACCGTAAGGCGCAATTTACCAAGACAACTCAAAACACAACATGGAAGAAATTTTTAAATTAATTATTGAGAAAAACCCTGGACTAATTAACATTATACTGACAGGTGTGTTTTTACCGTTAGGAATTCTTTGGTTGACAAACCGCCATTCACGAAAACTTAAGGAAACCGAGAAAAATGTTGAACTTAAATACAAGTCAAAGGACGATATTAGAGAGCAAGAAAAAAGAGTTTATTCATCTCTTTCCAAAATATTATTTGACGTGCAACAACTTCACGTTTCCTTGTCAGGCACTTGCGTTGATACTAGCTGCATAGAAAATGGTTTAAAGAAATTTGACAGTTCTATTAGTAAGTGCCATGATGACATTGCAAATAACATGTTGTATTTATCATCTGAAGCAATCAATCTAATCTATCAGTTTTATAACATTATAGGTCAATTAAAAATTCAACTTCAAGAATTAGACAAAAGAAAAGAATACGAAATGGCTAATGTAATCGTATATTATTCTTCACAAGAACTTGCGGACTCACTTATTGACATTCAAGACTTATTTATTTCTCAACGTAGCGACTTAAAAGTTCAATTTGACAGGACTAAACAAAAAATGATGAGATATTGTTGTGGACAAACACCACCACCAGCACTAAAAGAGAAATATGAGACCTTGAAATCTGCAATGTTAGCTCAACAACTAATTTGACACGCAATGCGCCTTACATCGGTTTGCAGCAAGTGGGGCTGAACGAATAACAATGAGCATTTGTAACATTATTGAGCAGTAGTTCCGGGCTGACGAAACTCTATTGAACGATAGAATAAACAATGAACTTTTTATTATAAATTTGGCAACGGTACGACCAGACGGAATTCTATTTCCCCACCTGCTGCAAGCCGTAAATCGTAAGCGGTCAGCATACAACGACCCTGCATTAAAACATAACACTTAACGACACAGACAGAATGAAGACAAGTTTTTTGACATTGGCAATTATGCTATTTACAACTATTTCGTTTGGACAAACTCAAACAAAACCAACCAATACGCTTCAACAGAA
>ERZ778017.560-NODE-560-length-48795-cov-6.260464_pt1 | contig 48795 bp, 35 predicted proteins | sample MGYA00375747_ERZ778017 | MGnify/ENA primary metagenome ERZ778017 (study PRJEB29350, sample SAMN05509838) | bioreactor metagenome | biome: bioreactor; material: wastewater | place: South Africa: University of Cape Town | collected 2014-03-17 ...
TTACATAAAAGCAAATTTGTTCTCCGTTTCCAAAGTATGCTTCACTATACCTCCATTTGAGATCTCTTTTCTCAAATGTAAAATTTAGTCTAGCCCTATCTTGCTATAAAACAAGTAAAGCCAATCAAGGTGAGATTTCAAATTGTGTACACAAGAAGCATTCATATTAGATTTCTATACCACCTATTACGTCATTGTCCTCATCATCCATTATAACGTCGTCGTCATCATTATCATACGCTTCATCCCATACTTCTTCATCCTCGCCATTCGAAATAATGTTTTTTTGATTGTTATCTTTGTTATTCTCATTTTCACGATTATTTACCATAGAGTAATGTAACTTATTTATGGCTGTTAAGTAGAGGAATGCCACTCTTTTCTTTTTCTTGTTGTAAATAAACCAATAATTTGACCACATAGTTTGATAAGGGTAATTCAAATCTTCCAAGATCGATTCGTCAGAAGGTTGGAACTGATAAATCTTGCAACAATCCCATTGATTGGAATTTGACGTTGTGTCGTTGCCATTCCTGGGATTTGAGTTATTGAAGCTATTTTTCCGGGAATTATGTCCACCAGACGTGGCATCTTGAGCTCCCAAGAAAGGACTTGATGATTTGGACGGTACCACGTCCATGTACACATTTATTGTGTCCCAAATCCAGTTTAATAAATCTTCTTTTTTCCCAAGTGATATCATCAAGTTATTGAACTTGTGAATTAGATCCTCTGCATTATTTATACGATGAAAGTTTTCTGTTGATGGTTGAAGGTTAGTGAAATCATGGTCAGGATAAGTCGTATTCAACACTGCTATTAAATATGCGAACGTCTTTCTGGTTGTGACTTCTTTTAATGGTCCAAACGGTGATTCGTCGTCAAACGACGTTTTGACATTGTTCACAGACGTGGACATGGTCAGATTCGAGCTATACCTTCTTTCTCGTTCATGTATCGAACTACTGTCTCTCCTATTCCAAGTCCCGTACTGATTCCCACCCGTCGATCCAGCACTACTTCCGTACAAACTGGCAATTGAATTCTGCCTCTCTCTCTCTATCGACCGCGACAATTGGTTATCGTCCATAATTTGTTGGAAATGCTTGTCTATAGTCTTGAACAATTTTCTATCACTCGATATCGGCTTTGTTGTGAACAAGTCACATCCGCCTTTAATGACGTAGTTATTATCGGAACTATTGAAATTGAGCTCCTGATTCACCAACTCTATATCGACTTCGTCAATGAACTATAATCACTGTTAGTACCTCGTGGTCTGATATCACAACCTGTAACCATGGGTTATTTCAAACAGAACCAGCAAACAAGAATGTTTCACCAGTTTAGCTGTATAAACATACCTTCATGTTGATGTCAAACCAATTGCTTGTATTTTGCTTTGTGGGTATTATTAATTATAGTGGGGCCATGTTGGTACCAACTCGGCGATAATCGATTTCAAGGTTATTAGCCAATTAGGCAATCTACACGACCACCGAAATATCGACGTTCGTGATAGTCCGGGTGAAGAAACGACTTTACCCGAGCATAGTGCGAGCGACACCAGCTTCTACCGCATATGGATATGTAGGTTGTTTCTATGGCTTACTTCAAGGATGAACCTGTTTTGTTAAGTTGAGTGTTGGAAATGCTCTGGGTGGATTGGGGACTGCGGCGTTCCTGTTCCCCGGATTTCAGACATACATTTGCACACAGCAGGCGTGACTGTAAATTGCTTAGACTTTGAGTCAGGTCAAAGTGAGGCAACGCTTCAGCATATTGAAAGTGAAGAAAGGGACTTCGGGGAGAAGAATAAGTAATGCCTCTAGACGACACTGTAATTGTCGAGGATGTATGGCTAACAACGAATTGAATGTCGCATCGTTTTCTTGTCGTAGGAGTTGTATTCATAGATTTGGCTAGTACATATTCGTTTGACCTCATTTTGAACGGAGCTGTAGATCGTCTACAAGTGAGGGTCCTGAACTAGAGGTTTCAAGGAAAATAGTTAGAATTAGAGACTAGTGGCAAGCATAACAAACTAGTAGATATGCTCCAGAGCAGGAAGATAAGAGTTGCTTGGGTAACAGTCACGGGATACAAATTTAAAACTTGAAAAGTACCAAATGAGTCATTTTCTTTGGATCGTAACCATAGCATTAAAATACAAAACTGCATTGGAGCAAATCTAAACATGCATGCTTGATTAAAGACACGAAATGTGAACTGGGCAGGAGAAAAGTATCTTTTTGGAAATATTTTACACATAAAAAACTAAATCAGGACTGAAGGTAAAAGCTGTAAACGTTTAGCATCAATTACTGGAAAGAAAAGTGTGACATTTGGGTTGAGAGAATTCACCACTCTGTTTGGGGCCCTTGCCTGGTGGAATATTCATTGTACTTCTTAACGCACGCATACTAACCGAAAAAAATATCTCTCGATTGTTGCAAATATTTTTTACAGGCAAATGGAAATATATCGAGCTCTACGATCACACTGATGGTCACAAAATTGCCTACTGAGGTTGGCTCAAGACAAGTTGATTGATTACGATGTACATAACAAAAGCGTCTGAAGTAGCGGGATTAATGAGGCAATCAAGGCGATACAATTTCGAGACTTCGACCTATAAACAATCTTTTGGTTCTATTGTAAGGCATTTGTGATTACAAGAGTATATGAACTGTAATTCCGACAATATTACACTTTTAACTACTTACTTACAGCTAAAAATCGTCTAAGAGTATGTGAAAGGGCCATAGTCTTTAAAACTATTAAATAATGTAGCCATCAAACAAACGAATACCTGATACTTGCAACTTGGTTACACTTGACGTTCCTACTAGATTTACCAGTATTGCACCTCCAAAGTGTATCTGTAAAATCTATTGCAACGTTTATTGCACTTCCAAATTGTATCTGTAAAATCTATTGTAACACTTTTTGCACCGAAACTCCCAGTGGATAAACCTCATTTTTAGTGGTACAAATTGAGCCAAAGGAGCATAAGAACCTGACAAGTGAGATGCTTATCATGTGCGTCGTAAAGGATATCCAGTCTACTTGACTTCAACAATCAGCAATTTCATTCATTAAGAATCTGGTTCATTGTAAGATGCGTAACGGATTGATCATATGAAACACAATAATACGTATGTAGACTATTGTTTTTGAAGTTAAGTTTTCCATATCTTGAACAGTATTGAGGGAAACCACTTCTGTTGAGAAAGTTTGCACTTCAAGAGGGCATCAGTAGTCTTTGTCAACATATGACCATTGATTCATTGATCTACCAAAATAAGCAAAAGCAACACATGTTTTCTCAATCCTGTAAAACTGTACTCAATCAACTTCCGTTATTCCATCCTGGGTAATTTCAAATTGGACTTTGCTATTGTTCTTGTAAATATTGTGATTGCAGGATACAACCTTGGCGTATCTTTGTAAGTGCCATTTGTTAACGAGCGCATCAATTGCCTGAAGTTTTGGTATATCCTTCAATACGTCATCTAGCGGGCTTGTTGTGGTATTTGCTGGGTCTGGTATTTGCTTATCGTCCTCGACACTTTCAGCATGTTCATCAATCAAAGGCTTATATGTTTTCATTAGTAAAATCCTTGTGGCTATTCGCTTTCCCCACAAATAACCCAATGTCGGTACCTGCCTTTTAGTGTGAACATTGTCAAGTGTATGAAGCTTACTAATTAACTCTCCTTGGTACTTTCTTGTTTTGGCATCGTTTTTTTGTAGGGAGTTCGCAAGCTCATATTTGATCATCTCTAATTCCATCGAATTGACAGAAACCGGGTTGTTTGAATTATCAAAATAGTCATACAATGTTTTAGCATCCCATCCCGAGATGATGGAAGTCTGGAAATCCAAATTTAATGCATCATTTGTTAAATCGTATAGTGAAGAATCGCTAGCAACGTTTGTATTATCGCTCACTTGATTTACTAAAACAATCGCCACTTTGAATTTTTCAGCCAACCTTTGCAAATGACGATGTAGCAATAGCAAGTAATAATACTTGCTACTTTTGTTTGCGTATGATTCTGATTTTGAGAGTTTCTTGAGCATTGTTTCGTGGTATTTCTTGATATTATCGTAATCCTCGTATAAACTCAACTGGGACATCTGCTGATCAATCTTGGACTTTAGATAGGTGGAGGTAACTACCATATTTTCTCTTCGTAGGTGCTGCGCAATACTGTCTATGATTACTAGCCTGGTCGATGGATTCTGCTGTAGTTTTGTCGGGAGCTGGGTGTAAAGGATGTGGTCCTGGATTTCCAAGTTCTGACAATATATGTACGAGATGTTGTCCAAGGAGCTAGTCGAATCTCTCGACATGTCCTGTAATCTCTTCGTTTCGAGAAAGGATTCCGTGCAAATGTAAATGCACTCACTGCCATCCAGTTGGCAGTTTAGTGCCAACTGATTCAACAAGTGGGACTTTCCACAACCACTGGCACCAAATATTTCCGTGATTTCACCAACAGGAATGCCCCCTCCCAACTCACTATCGATCGTTGGCAAGCCCGTGGCGATGAAGTTGAACAGCAACAATCCCTCGATATCATCTGGCTGTATCAAACTTTCTTGTTGAAAGTCGCGTAGATACTCTTCCACTTCTCGCTTTGATCGCCCTACTAGATTGCTTAGCCTGCCTGGTTCCTTGTACTCAATAAGCAAGTCGCCAATGGTCTTTCCGTGCGCGCTAAGAGCCGCTGTTAGCGAATGATATTCATTAGAAACCGTCAACTCGTTTGGTGAAAGCTGTTTAAAGTCATCCATTGAACAGATGTGTTTTACCACTGCTGGTACTGATGATCCCCTACAAACGTATAAATCGATTCAAATACCCGCGAAATCGTCCAAATCACCCATTCAGTCCTCAGAACCACCCGTTTTGTTTTTTGTTCGGGTTGTTGCTCACTGGAACGTTACGTTTGTTCTTTTTACGCAATATTTACAGAAATCGCGTTGATCTAATCGGTGATGCGCGGACTTGTTGCAATTTGTAGTCTTTTAGTTTCTCGTGGAAACAGCAAAAATTCCTACGATTTGTCACTTGGTGAACATGGATTCATTTATTCATGTAATTAGAGGTACCTAATCACCATTTTTTTAAGGTTACTATTCACTACAGTTTTGTAAGCTACTTAGTGCGTACCGGAAATGAAGAACCATTTGTCAATGGACTTGTCAATTGGAGCAGCTGGTTGTGGGTCAGCCTTTGGAATTGCTTCACCAACAGCAGCGTTGAAGGTTGGGGTGTGCGACAAGGTGCTGTTAGTCAAGTCGATGTCCTTGGAATCAGCAGATTCACCCTTGATTAATCTGTCCCAGGCTTCAGCACATTCGTTGATGACTTCTTCGGCGTATTTCTTGTTCTTACATTCACCAGAGAATGCGAATTGGTTTTCTGGCTTTCCATCAGGAATCTTGTAGATTCTGAACCATTCGTTGGTGGCTCTCAATAACCCTGGCAAGTGGGTTTCAACATCTTCGATGTCGTTCAATTTTGGTGCTAATGGATCGTTGACGTCGATGACAATGACTTTCCAGTCGGTTTCACCTTCATCCAATAATGCCATGACACCCAAAACTTTGACTTGCTTGACTTCACCGACAGTGGCGACTCTTTCCCCGATTTCGCACACATCTAATGGATCGTTGTCACCCTTAGCCTTGGTTTCTGGGTGTGCTTGGTTTGGGTCTTCCCAAGTTTGTGGGAAAGCACCGTAGTTGTGGATGTAACCGTGGTGTGGAAAACAGTTTCTGACAAATCTCAACTTACCTTTCTTGGTATCTTGGATGATTGGGTTCAACTTTTGTTCCTTGGAGATTTCCAATTTGGCGTTGGTCCATCTTGGAACTTCAACAACCATGTTCAAAATGGTTTTTTCTTCATTGGCGTACAATGGAATATCGTGGAATGGAGAAACAGCCTTACCATCCTTTTCGAGGTAGACTTTGTAGTCTAAAGTGTTTGCAGCACTAACTTGACGAGTAGTGTAGGACATTATAGCACAATTGATAGTAACTATTGACTAATAGGTTGAAAAACAATTTTGAATCAATTTGTTGAACAGGATTGAAAATTTATTGGACAGTAGTACACTGTCCAACTTCTCTGGATAAACACGTGAGATCACATAAAGAAATTGCAAACTGTTTGGGAAACGAAAAATATCTCGAGTGACAATGGACGTGATGGATCGATGCTTGCATTGGCATCTTGTTGTTGCGTTTGCTCTCGTGTTGGCTAGTTAGCAATGGACAATTTATTGTGTTTTAAATAACTTGGATTAAATTGACCAGGAGCAGGAAAACTGGTCAAATAGAAAATCGCGAGGCTTGTTCGCCCATTATACAATTCGTGTAGTCAACCATTTCTTTGTTGTCGTGGTTGTATTGACTAGTAGTTGGGTACTGGAAAATAGCGTCCCAATTGATACCAGTATATTCTCCAGGATAGTGGTCTTGGGTGACGCTGGTCGTAACAAAATCGTTAATTTTCTTGAGGATGTAGTTGGTGGTTTGCAACCGTTCGGAAGAACCAGACAAATTCAACTCAGCTTTTTTACCCAAGAATAGGCTTCTGGTCAATTCTCTTCGTATGGCTACATTTGAGCCTGATTGTTCGTCTGTAGTCTTGACAATCTGGCTCACAAGCAAGGTTCTTTCCCGTGCAGTAATATCCAAGCAATCTCTGACACTTTCAAGGAGAAACATGCCGCAATACCTCAACGACGGAACATCGTAAGACTTGCAAATGCAAATACCGTAGACATCCGCATCAACAAAAGCTAGCACCGGACGTGTCGCGGCGATGGCTTGGACTGTTCGCTTGGTCAATCTGTCAGGAAACCCTTTGCCAGTTACCACGAGGAAACTGAATGGAACCACAGAGTTCTGCAAAACCCTACAAAACCATTGGAACACGGCGTCCTTCTCAATGACAACTACAAAGTCCACGTCGTAAACTTCACACTTCTTGTGTATGGGAATAAGGCACGGGTCCGTGCCGTATTGCAACCTCATCACCTTACTGTCAAACACCAATGTTCCCTTTCCGTATATCAACCCTTTCTGGGAAGGCACTATACCCAAAGTGGATAAATCCCAATTCAAGCTGGCAGAAACCACGTCAATTGCACGATTGCAAACTCGCTGGCTGCCAAAAAGCTGAACATTAAGGTAGTAGATATCTCTATAGGTGGTAAACTTGTCTTGTTGCAAATGGGCTAGAAATGTTGCAACAATTTGCAAAAAGTATGAAAAATCTACAGAATAAATCGGACACGCCTGGGTTATTCTCCCGCGACTAACAACAATGCTACAAAGGTCCCCGTTCCGAAAGTGTCGTTGCAAACTCGCCCAAATGCCCACAAGACGCCTGGTGGTTAGAAATGGCTGCAAAACACCACCGCTCCTCCGCTACCTCAAGGAAAACGTACTCCAACATATCTGACCTCGTGTGTGCTGCCACCACACCACCACCAGTCAACAGCACCGATTTGTGCGCCAACTGGTGGCCAAGTCCCTTCAAATGGTACTTTGCCATGAAAAGAATAAATCCGGTTCGAATCCCGCCGGGGGCCAAAATTTCTTGTGCGAATTTCTTGGTCAAATTCATCATGAAACCCTGGAATGTATATAACAAGGCATTGATAATTGTCATGCCTCCAAAAAAGGCGTAGACTACAAGATTAAGCAACCGTTGGCAATCGCACTCTTTTGCTACATTATTGGTGAAATCGGGTTTTATCGACGTTTGGTACGACAACATCGTCAGTTGACAATTTTACATCATCAACATTCGTGACAATGCCGAGTGTACCCCGGATATCAAAGAGAATGATTCCCATTACTTATGATTCAGGTAGTGCTAGATGGGCATTCTTTGCCATCTTCCTTGTTTTGATCATCATAGTTGTTTTAGGGACTTTGCGGGCGAACAAAAAACGTTCGCAGCGAGGAGCCCAGCCCATTTACGGGACGCGGTGGATGACCCCCCCGAGCTACAGACAATCACAGACCCAGTACAACCAGCCCAACGATCCTGAAATGCCGCTGAATTATGTGCCTATGTACTCTGAGAGAGCGAATGAGTACGATATGGGTTACTACGATGCCGAGGGAGTGTTTCACTCGAACCCCAACGCTAAGAAGGCTCCTATTCCTGAAGTCCACCAAAGGACCACCAGCATGAGCCAGGGGGTACCGTTGACGGAAATTCCTAGTATTGACAATGATGAGGACGACTTGTACAGACGGCCACCGGGCCCACCACCACGGGGGTCGGACGTTTCTGACGTGGGCCCACCACCGGGTCCCCCTACCCAGACTGACCGCAGTAATACAAATGATACAAATAGCACAGCCGGAAATATCACGCCAGATTCCATCGGCCCACCAGACGAACCACCATCTCGTCCACACTGAGAGGACCAATGTCCGATGCATCGATTCTTACCACCACGCGTTATTGGATCTTGGCACCGGGGATTGGGTACCAAAACGCATCATTAGAATTAGAAAATTTAATTGCAGGGCACCAGCCATTTTTAACGAAATTATACATTATAGGAGCATGTATTCCACCCAAGACGTACATGTTTGAGTTTCGGTTTATTTCTTCGATCATAGAGTTTTAGGGCAAATTTCATTTCTGACCCGTTCAGCCTCGATTCGATAAAAGTTTGCCGATTTTATTCATTCACAGAGACAAACTTATCGCCAAGCTTTTGAAGATTTTTACAAGTCGAATGAAAGCTGGTGGAGGTAGAATTGTAACGATTCCGATTGGCTTTTGACTACAAATCTTGATTTCCAATTATTTAATTAATTATTAAAAGTATGTAAGAACATATAAAACAATAAAACTACAACGTGATACATTAAGGTTCTAATCGAATGACCGTATTATACTCTAATGGCCTCTTCATAAGAAGGTGGTGCACCAGTGTACATCGACTGGTTCTTTTCATTGTAACCGGTATTGTCATCTGATACCTGCACACCTTCCTCGGCAGCCTTATTTTTCTCAATTTCGGACAATCCCAATTCGTCCCTGGCGATCCAAATATGTGGCTTTGGATCATTGATGGCAGGGTCATCATAAGCAGAACTAATGAAATCTGGGTTATATTCAATGTAGTTGAAGTAGTTATCTGGCATAATAGCTCTTAAGTCATCGAAAGTTTGCAGCTTTGGTTTAAGGAATCTAGTAAACCATGAAACACCTTTGGATGGTGCTCCAAGAACTCTCTTACCAGAATTCTTAATTGGGTTTCCTTTTTCGTCACCATACACTTCTTTACTTTCACTTTCTGGGTGGAATGGACTGCTTCCACGACCATCTTCATTTGTTGATTCTTTGTAAACTGGGTCAGTAACAGCAGTAGCAGAGTCTGGTTGTTGAATTTGAGTTGCTGACACTTGGTCATTTTGAACAGCATCAAGTCCCAATTGATTACCACCTTCCCAGTAGTTTTGACCTTCAGTCTTGATTTCTTTCCAACCTTGATCGTACATTGGATAAGCTGCAGTAGGATCACCTGACGAATATCTAATTGCAGAAACTGGAACAGTTTCAACGATTGGTAAAAATTTCCATTTCAAGTAGATATGTGAAATGGCAGTGGCAGCTAAAGCAACAGATTCTAATGCAACAGAAACCCAGTTCTTACCGAATACAAACATAGCAATCAAAATAACTTCGGCCAAGTAAAGGGCAACAAAAAGTTGGAACAAAGCACTGACATAGTTTCTTCCTCTAGCATCATGCTTATTTGGTTCTTGGACATGGACTAAAGTGTAAATGTAGGCACCATAGAAGAAAAGGAACGCAATAGTGACAAATCCGAGAATCAATGGAGCAATAATAGCATAGGCCAAACCAATAACACAGATTAATTGGAAATTTGGGTACAAAGTGGAGAAGTCTGGTTGTTTTAAATTGTTCCATCTGTTCCATTTAGCTCTAGGAGTGGAATCCAAGATTCTACCCAAGACAAACGACAAAGCCAATGCAACAATTTGCAACAAAACACCAGGACCAATGGTTAAAGCTTGCAATAACATGTAAGAAATATAGAAGTTGGAAGCTGGTGGTAATCTTTGGGCCAACATTTGCAACGCTGATTCAGGATTGTGAATAATTGATGGAACAACAGAAGTTGCAGACGAGGCAATAGTAAGCATAATAAAGGAGTTAACAACGAGGAAAGCGTAAAACCAGGATTGACAGTACTTGTTGACTTGTTGAACAGTAAGACACCCTGCGACTCTTCCCATCCATTTAATAAATGGTGGAACAAGAGACATTAAGATAGCTAAGGCAATAACTGGTAACAAACCAGTAACAAGACCCATCAAGAAGCTTGGTAAATTATTCAAGAAACGCAAAAATGGAACAATATCCATAAGCGAGTTAATATTAGAAATAGCACCGACAACTGCCACAGGAATACACCAGAAAATAACAAGAAGAGTTAAAATGGTGTTTGCAATAACCTTTTTGACTCTTCTAGTATTCGTAGTTAACGACAAGTTGGACCAAATGATGTCATCTGGAGCAACAGCTTGAACTCTCTTAGTACGTTTGTATAACTTGTTGTAAGGAATTGCTTGGTAAGCTTTTTGCAATTCCATTTGCGTTGGGAACGAGATGAAAACAGCACGCAATTTCTCAAAAGTGTCAAGTTCGCCTTGTTTCTTTTCAATTTCTTCGTTCAATTCACCCAATCTGGTTTTACCATAGTCTAAAGTGTCAACTTTTTTACCAATCAAAAACTTCAATCTGTGTGTTGGTCTCTTTTTACCGTCTTTCAAGTACTTGTTGATGTCGTCCTTTGGTTCTGGAGTAGGCTTGTTCTTCTTAATCGCCTTGGCTCTCATTTTCACCGCCTTGTTAATTACTCCATTGACAGCACCTTCGTACTTGCCTGCCAATTTGGTTCTTTCAGCAGTCAATTCTTGCAACTTTTTGTAATCACGAGCGTACCAGATGTTTGTAGCAGCAGGGAAGTTTTCTCTCAAAGTTTGTTCGTCCATGGCATCAGGAGGAATTTCTGTCATCAACATCGTTCTTGTTGATAACAACGAATCGTACAATGGGGTGGTTTGAAGAACGTGTCTAAACGTGGTGTAGTACACCAATTCACGGTAAATCAAAAAGATCACCAACCCAAAGTAGAGCCATGATACAAAGATATGGGCCAAAAATCTCCATTTGTTTCTCACGTTGGAGTAAGAAAGCGTCTCCAAACCTGATTCGTGGTTGGAGTTGGTAGCATTGATGGGGAAAAGAATTGGCCAGGTGACAATGACCCCTACAATGGCGATACAGCCGAATTCAAACAAGAATCTCAAGAAAAAGTACCCATCGGCACCACAAGTGCGGACCAAGAACGATTCAGGGCGATGTAAAAGGTTGGACAACCACGAGAACGCCCCTGTTGGCGGCAGAGGAGCCTTCAAGTCCTCTGGGACGGTTTCGACGGTGGATCTAGGTTCGTATACCCGTTTGTAAGACTTTCTAAGAAGAATAAACAACGTGATGAACACGACGGCGGTGATGGCGGTGGGGATCATCACCGTCACCATGGATTGCACGGAGGCTGGGGCTGGCTCAGAGCTGCTGGACATGATGGACACAAATCACTGAGAAGGAAATAAACCAGAAAAATTCTCCGTAGGCAAGTAAATAAATATCGTCAATGAAATTGCAATTTCAACTGGTGAAAATAATAACAATGACTTCAACAAGTACGATGTATAGTTACCAAAACGCACAGGAAACAATCGTGTCTACGGTAATGGAAATGTAGCAAATAATAATAAATTGAGATGCCTTATTTGACGCAACAATTCGCGTTCCAAACAAACAAAACCGTTTTCAAAGCAAGGCACCGGTCACAAACTACAATTGAGGAAGGCTGGCCGTCAAAAGTAGCAAATTGCACAGTAAATGGTAATGTCGATGAATGTTCCAGAAGAAATAGTAACTGCAACAGGTAAAACCCACTGTATAAATAACAATGTGTCGAATAATCCTGACCAAGTTGCAGCATGGAAAATTTCACCTTCATATGAAATTGTGTATAGCCGTGTGCGATAATTTCCGATGTACAACTGACGGATTGTAGAGGATTGTAGGAAGTACACCACGTCACCGCGTACTGCACAGTCCCCGGCAGTATGTCTGACGGACGGTCAGAAGGCTGTGCGCTACCATGTGGTGGTGATGTAATGGTGGTGATGTGTTTCACCGTACAAAGAGGGAATGGGGGTTGTGGTGTGTACTGCCAGACGGGGATCATCGTGACCTCATCGAGACAGAGATGTCTGACATGGATGGCTGGGGCTGACTCCTCGTATTTGAAAAACCGGAATGCTCGATTACGTGGTCGGATTGTTAAAATTTCCTTGCTTTGACTTGCGAGCCCCACGCTGCAGTCATACATTCCACACCAGGGGCTTTGTACAGTAGCTGTGACTAAACCTTACTAATACAAGGGGGCCGGGGAGATGCCAGCCTTGCTCTGGGGCTGCCACTGGTACTGCCGTACCAGTACCACGGTGGTGAACACGGCTACGTTCACCCTTGCTTCGCTGGTGCTGTCTGCGTTTCTGCAAAACGCGGACATGACAAAATCTCGGAAATCTGCACCTTCTAGGTACGCTACCGACAGCCACATTTTAGACAGATCAACGTGTGTACCTCGGGAGAAGTTGAAAACCTCACAACGATACCGGTTCATTCCAACCTGATTCACCGTAATGACTCCTGGCTTGCTGAGCAACTTTCATCACATTACATGTCGTCTATGCCGTAGCAGAAGAATCGATGCTTCAACAGTGCATACTGCACTTTCGGCTATCTTGCACGATGTAGAGGGCTGTGCAATACATACACGAGCCTATCAAGTCGTTGACATAACAGTCTGTGGAAGCAAAATATCACCGTTCTAATACTCCTTCTACGCCTTGTCTTGATAAGTCTCGCTGGTGAAAATTAACAATGCGTTAATATGGCCAATCAGTAAAGCCGATATATACGTAAGCGAGACCTCGGAAAATTTTATGTCATGGTTGCCTAGTGCTTCACCAGAACCCATTATCTATTTCTGCCGTCTCTTCTAAGATAGAGATACGACACCCAATGATGTCATCGGGGTTTTGTGGATTCACTTGTATATTGTAGTTTCTTGTCTGAAATTAGCAATCTCCCAACGGGACTCCGTTTTAAACCTATAGAACTACTCTAAATAGACATTGTTCGGTTTGTACAGCAACCTAGCCTTCTTGGCAATTTAGATTCACCCTTGTGGAAGCTTCTCATCAGTGTAAGATTCAGCCTACTCGTACTACGTCATCTACACTGCTTTTACGGCTAGCCTTCACACTCTTGCTTTGAGATGCTCATCTCTATTGTTTCTCTCGCAATATCTGATAGGACAAGTTTTTGTAGAATTACTATTTGTGGAAAACCTAGCATTCATTCAATCATAACTAAGAGTCATCAATTGTCCTGTTTGACAATATACTTATACTCCAAACCGTAGCGCTCATCTGATTTGTTGAATACCCAATCGAATTCATCCCGGTCTAACAGTCTGTCCGACACGGATTCGTGCAAATCTTGACTTTGACATACAACTTTAGTAGTGCCTGAATTGTCAGTGCTAGGAGTATCCAATTTGAATTCAGCATCATTTCTAGCGAAGGTGGATGATGGAGGTTCTCGTCTGAATCGAAGTCCTATCTTCAGCAAGAACGATTTGTACAGATCAATTGCTTCAGATCCCAATCCTAATACAATAAAAGTAATGAAAGATAATCCAATGTTGACAAGACAGAAATAGAAGTTAGACGCATCAGCTACTGTGAAATATACTTGATCCCACACATCAGAGTAAAAGAGTGGCCAATTATATGGAAATAATCCTTTTCGAACGTTATAAGCAAAAGTGAAAATCACCAAAGGTGTCATAACCAAAATGATCAACAACGTGAAAATCAAAAGTCTGGAAAACCGTTTGTTTGACAACCCACTGTTGGTACACTTCAAAATGTCACGGAGATCCCGACGTTTAATGAAGTATTTCCGGAGCGTTAGAACTGCAAGTATGACGGTAGGAATAATCCAAAGTGTTGTATAAACGTTATACAAGATCAAACTCACTACGTTGGGACTGAAATATATCATACACCCAGTGTACCTTGAAATTACGTACCGTGGGGTTTGAATGAAAAAACTAATGACAATCACATAAATGGGTGATATTAAGCAGATGCACAATTGTGTTATCTTTTTATACCTTGAGTTTGGTTCGATCAATTTGGGATTGTTAGCAGAAAGAATCATGTAAAGATTCAAAATCGAGGCCATTATAGCAGCTAGTTTCCCCGGAGAAGAAGCAAGAGACAATCTTGTGACGATATCACAGTAAACCTGACCCTGCCATTGGTGATAAAAGTCTTCACCAGACCATATCAACACATTTATAAACGTTATAGCATTAATCAATATCAACCAAATCATGAGACAGATATCAGCAATGTTCTTCCGACTACAATGCCAGCAAAACGTGGGAAGAAGTAAAATAATCGAAATAAAAGAAAGCGCTGCAATAGTGTTAGCTTTAGCGTCCATGTTGTAAATGTTCCTTGACCACTTGTTTTGACAAACTAGCTCGAATCTTCTCAATTTATATTCGGTTAATTCTTTGGTTGCAAAACTTGCCGTTTACTGTCCCAAATAGGCAGTTTGCAACCACCACATTCACAGAAAATCTGCACCGACAAATAAAACGCTAATCAGAAGACAAATCAGGGAACAAGGGTGCAGCAATGGATCTCCAGCCGTACTGTGTTACCCGTGTTTGTGGTCATCTTCAGGTCTTGTTTAGACAGTAGTGTGCTACAGTAGCTTGAATATCCGTATCTGGAGGTGGAATCCCGCTGTTCACAAACCAACGATTTAGGTTGACCAATGAGTGTATGGACGCGAGCAGCATGTATAATGCTATTTTTCGACCCCGAGGGTTTCGTGGTGGATTTATCAAAAATGTAGTTGATCCCTGGATTTTGTAAAGTCTCTTCTACATCCGATAGGAAACTACCTGAACTCAGAGCCATCTACCTCTATAATATGGCATTGGTTCGATAACATTCATACATCCATTCCCTCACAACGTGTTTCTGGCCTTATTAAACGTCATTGAGGGCTGATAGGGCAACCATCAAAGATACTGATTTTGCGATATCAACAAAATGAATTTTGAGTGAAAAAACCCTCATCCAAGTTAGACGTACGTACACCATGCGGAAATTTACGAGGGAGTTTCGTAGTTTCATATTGGTACACAAACGTTTCCAATTCGTTTCTAGTCAAGACCTGAAACTGTACTCACAACGATTCCAGTACTGATGCACAGAAAATATCACCAAAAAGGACAGTAATATCCTCAGACTAAAGCAATGAACCAAAAAGAAACCAATTATTTGGCGGTATATGCCAGTCACAGCTTAGCCTCAATTCGACATAGTAAGCTTGTTTGGTTATTTGTGACGATTTTTGGACCCCAAAGTTCGTAAAAAAAGAACAAAGAAACAATCGTCAACTTGTAGCAGTATTATACCACAAGAGTTCCTTTGCCACACCTATCAACTAACATTTGCCAGATTCTCATAGAATGTGGTACTTTGTGTGAAACAAATCTGCAACATGTTTTAGGTTGCATACCGGTTTTTGCACCCAAAACCAAATTGTTTCAAATCATGGACCACCAGTTTTGCAGTATATATAATGGAGCAAGTTATCATGCTTTGACTCCAGTAATACTTCCAACTAGTTGGAGAAAGACTAAGCATGCTTTTCCAATTTTTCACTCTCGTTTTAGTCCACAGTTTAGTAACTGGTGTTGACGCTACCAGTATTTTCCAAAATTTACAGATCACATCAACGTTGCCAGATGACCAGTTTTGTGATATTAGAACTGCTCGTATCGAGTGGTCAATCGATGCTAATGACTCTGGATTGCTGTTTTCGCTAGAATTGCCCCATGTTGCCTATGTTCAATCTTTACCCTCCGACTTGGAATTGGTCTCAGGATCTTCTACGCTTGGTACTTGTGAGATTTCACAGCAAGACACGGGTGCTCATCTCAATTGTGTGATCGATAACAACGTGTCTGCTAGCTATTCTGGAGATGTGACGTTTAATTTTCAGTTTATCGTCGAGATGGTTAATGGGCTTCCTTTCGCTAGTTACGCCGACGGTGGTAATAATGAAGTCAATTGGGGTGGTCTAACTACAAACGTTTTTATTAGCTACGACTCGTTTGTTGACGGTGATGCCGTCAAAGCTGATGATGAGATTGTGAAACGAGGCTATTTGGTTTGTGAATGTACGTTCATTCACACTCAGTCTACCAGTTCCACACCTCCAACATCGACAAAACCATCAACGACTGAGCCATGCGAGAAAACTTCTACGGAACCATCTAGCTCGGTTTTTCATACCACGATGGAATCGTCGTCCTACACGACTAAGTCTTCCTCTAGAACTAGTTCCACACCACTTACTACTACCACTGAACCATGCCCCGAAACCAGCTCAGTTCAAAAGACAACGTCTACAGAACCATGTCCAGAAACGAGTTCAACTGAAGCTACGTCGTCAACCAAACATTGCACAGATGTGAGCTCAACGAAACCTACAACGGCAACAGAACCGTGTACAAAGACTAGTTCAGTCCAAACTACGTCTAGTGGACATTGTACGACTACAACTGAATTAACGACTTCAAGTAAACCATGTCCAGAAACTAGTTCAACGGAATTACCAACTTCACCTGAACACTCTACAGAAACAACGCCAGTTACTAGTTCTACTTCAAGTTCGACGCTTCACACAACAATGGAATCATCGTCGTACGTGCTTCCATCGTCTAGTAAGCATAGTTCCGTTCATATAACTACCTCAACTGAGCCCTGTGAAGAAACCAGCTCATCTGAAAGTAGCTCCAAAGTCCACTCAACATTGGAATCTTCTTCACATATGGCACCATCATCGACCAGGTCTAGTTCTGCTGTGCTCTCACTGACATCAAGTATGGAAACTAGTTCAATTCGATCAATGACGTCAACAGAATCCACCCTGGGCTCCAGCTCTTTTTTGAAAACAACATCAACGAAAAGAGAATCTAGTTCTGTTCATATTACAATCTCAACGGAATCAAGCTCGACAGCAAGTTCAATTTTAACGACTACATCACTGGAACAGAAATCCAGTTCCATCAAAGTCACAACCTCAACGGAATCAAGCTCAGCAATTGTAAAAACTACATCACTGGAACCAAATTCTAGTTCCATCAAAGCCACAACTTCAACAGAATCAAACACAGGCTCCAGTTCAATTGCAATAATGTCTTTTTCTTCGCTGGAACAAAAATCTAGTTCTATCCAAATTACAACCTCATCGGAATCAAGCGCAACAACAAGTTCAATTGCAACAACGACATCACTGGAGCAAAAATCTAGTTCTGTTCATATTGCATCGTCAACAGCATCAGGGAAGACAGCAAGCTCATTTACTTGTACAACATTGACTGAATCCTGCCCTGAAGGCACCTCGCCAGGTTCGAGCTCTATATTTCACACCACAATGGAATCAACTTCCTACACAACTACACAACCACCTCAAACTAGCTCTAGTTCAACATCAACCCCAATTATTACTTCTACTTTAACAGAATCATGCCCAGAATCTGATTCTTCGAGCACAGGCAAGACTGAGCACACAACAAGAGAATCAACTTCGCACGTTATCACGTCGTCAGCCAAGTCTAATTCGGTTCACACTTCTACATCAACTCAGACTTCAGTACATACTTTGACCTCAACCAAACCTTGTGACGAATGCACCAAATCTAACGCTCACAGTCCACTTCCTTCTACAGAATCACATACCATTACAAGTAGTACTCACACAAGTCTGTCCACACCTTCAAGCAAAATCTCCTGGCCTTCTACCAGCGTAGGCACTGAAACTAGTCAACATACAACTTTGGAGTCGTTGTCACATTTGAGCTCAGAATCAGGTGTCCAGAATACTGGGTCTACGACTTCTTCATCGGCAACACTAAGTGTTCCCATTTCTTCAGGACCAGGAAGTAGTACATGGACTTTGTCAGTGGCCACATCTAGTCTGGCTCCAACATTAAATACTAGAACTGTCACTGAGTCATGTCAGCATTGTACCGAATCAAACTTACGGAAATCGTCAGTGTATGTCAGCACCACACCACCAGCACCATCGTCTTCCCACTCTGTCGAATCACCATCCAAACCGAGCATTTCAAGTGTTTTACTGTCGCTGAAGTATTCGACTACACAAGGCTCCACAGGCCATAGTATACCCACCAAAGAATCAAGTACCTTTGAAGAACCATCGGCAAAGACAACACCGTCAACATCAATAACACCTTCTACGTCACCAACCAACACACCAACCACTGAACCATGCGTTTGGTGTACTGATTCTACGACGATAAGCAAAACTCTGCCAACTGTGCCAACACCTACAACGAGCTGCACCGAATCAATTTATACAACCACAATCTCTGATGAGTGCCATACGAAGACATCAACTATTTGCTCGTCTGGCGTTATACCATCTATACTGAAACATACGACGACAGAAGACACATCATTTGTGAGTTATTCAACACCAATACTTACCAAAACAAGTTCTCAGATAACGACTACACCTTCTCAAAACAAAGATGTAACTATTAGCCCACCTATTCCCAGCCTGGAAGCCAAAACAACGACAATCACCACGACGACAAAGACCTCAAGTATCTTGTTCAGTATACCTGTTGAGACCAATTCCCAATTGGTGAGCACGAACGAGATTTCGGAGTTCAGTACAGCCTCTGAAAGGACACTGATTCCAACTACCACAAGCCCGTTTTCAAAATCAACCGTTGCTACTACCAGTACCACAATAACACCAAAACCACCAAATGATGATACCTCAATATCGATGACAACTACTACGACATCAACTACAACATCAACTGCAACTGATTGTGGTGAGACATGTTCACCACAGACCACGCCAACAACAGGAGTTACATCATTTATGTCGAGTTCTCAACCACTACAAACTACACAATCTGCAAAGGTTCCTCCATTGGAATCAATTTCCATACTATTTGGTGGAGCATCGACGATTTCTCTGAACAAGTTTTTGGTGTTAGCCATGGGAATATTGTTGGTATAAATCTGAGTCTACTGTTGCTGGTGGAGTTTGCCAATCCACTCAAACTTGTATTACTGAATTGTTTAATCATTGACGTCCAGTTGCAAATTGAACAGGTTTCGCTACAACGTTTGAAACACTAATGTACATTTATATGAGATACGTAAACTATTCATTTCATTTCACTTTAATGCGATTCACCAGCCTTAGCCTTTGCTGCCAAGTACGCTTCTTTCTGTTCCAATCTCTTTTCCAAGGTACCATCCAAATGACCTTCTACCATGTCATTCGTTACTCCATTTGCAATCTTAGAGCTCCAGCCTCTTCTTTGAGTGAAACCTTTGGTGGCAGTTTGGTACTCGACAAAAGCATCCTGGATGAATTCTTCATCACATCCTACAAATGGGCCGTATTGAACAATTTCTTGATCCAACTTTATACCACCCACCAAAACAAATTGCACTTCATCATCACCTTGATTGACTCCGGTGATGTAATCACCATCCCTGTTGAAGAAAGCACATTGGTACTGTCTTAACGCGGTCTTTTCTCCAAGAACCAACTTCTTACCGTTAAGCACATACATAAGGTAGTTGAAATTAGTATTCAACTCTTGTTTGAAATTAGCACCTGGTTTCAAGGTGTAGAAGTAATAATCAACTGGAGTGTAGGCCAATTCTTTGATTGACTCTACACCATACGATTTACCAGAAATGACTCTCACCTTCATATCACCGTTTTGTTGTACGACTTCAGGAATTTCCCATTCTCTCAAGTCTCTGTATCTAGGTTCGGTTTCCTTCAATTCCTTGGGCAAATCAACCCACAATTGAATTCCTTCCACTGGAGTACCGTCTTCACTAGGCACTGGCATTTCTGAGTGGACAATACCCTTCCCAGCAGTCATAAACTGCAAGTCTCCAGGATACAACGCACCCTTGGACCCAGTGAAATCTTCATGGGCCACCTTTCCTTTCAAAAGATAAGTAATGGTTTCTTGTCCCTTGTGAGGATGATCAGGGAACCCGTTTGAGCCTTTCAACTTGAAATGGTCAAACAACAAAAATGGATTGAATTTATCGTGTCTACCACCAATGGCTCTTCTGACTCTAGCACCTTGCCCTTCGGCTTGCTCAGTGGCTTCGACAACACTTTCTACTGTTCTTTGTTTTGACATATCTATATTAAATTTTGATAATGTGAAATTCTAAAATTGTTCCATGCCCAGCAATTTATACTCCAACAACCATGTACCAAGGGATGTATGGAATGTTCTTAGATTACGGTTATTATTAACAATTTAGTAACTTCTCACACATGTTGCACATAAGCGGTTACTAATTTTTGAATAATTGTGCGTGAAATTTGCGCCTGATTAGTTTGCTATATTTAATCTGGAGAGGAGAGGTGATAAAGTGGAGATGAGAATGAGGTTTTATGGAGATATCACGACTGAATTACAAATGAATTCGTAGTTGTGAAAGGCGTAGGCAATTTGCGACAATAAATGTCATGCAAACGTTGTATTATTACAAATGCACATGTGTAATTTTGTATTAGTAAACTCTGACCTACCATCGTTCGGGCATTTGAAATCATCAGTTTGACAGGTTGTATGGGCCAAGTAACGTTCAGTATGAAGTCAGCATACTAACTGTGATGAGTGTCTTTGCGATAGTTGTTTTCGAGCCCATTGTAATCGACGTTCAATGTAATTGCAAAATGACCTAAAATGGAAGCGCCATTTGTTATGCAGAGCCGTGCTGTCAAAGTCCGGCTAAGAAATAAGGTCGAACTGCCTGGCGATGGATTTTGATGTCTTTTCCACAACTGTTTGAAAACAACACATAGTTGCTGCCAGAATGTTTTGCTGCACTTGTAATCCTTCTGCTGGTTCTGTGACACCAAATATTTGTACTTGCTCAGAAGAGTGAATTGCGAGGTAACTGGGCATTAGCTGCTAGTAAATTAATCTTGTATTTAAAGGTTATGGTTTTAATTAGCATATGTATGTTACTGATCTTTAGAATGTAATTCTGTGGTGTGTAGTATATAGATACGATGAGTTGGATTCATACCATTGCATTTGAAATGAGGTCTGCAGTAATGGCTGCAAAACATGCAAGACGTTCCCTGTGCATACAAACTATATGATTTGGCCCAGGCTCCGACCACATGAACAATGTGTAAATTAGAACCACAATAGGAAAAATACTCATTTTATCCTAATTCTATACTGTAATTCTATACGGTGTAGAGATAGAAACATGCGGAACAAATAACTTAAAGCATAACAGAATGAATAATCCAGTAACAGTATTAGTAAAAAAACACAAGAGTTTCACCGTAAATGAAGAGACACTACCTTTTAAAGAGGATGAGCTAGCAGCCGGGTTTTTTGGTATACTAGATCCACTAGATGAACCAACAAGCAGCGTGATTGAGCCAAGGCTTTCTGCATCTCATTTTCGGAGTGACAAGTAGTGTCGCGAGCTGATAATGATACAAACAGAAAATAAATCAAGTTATAAGGTGGCTTTTTCTTTTACAACTAACAATTCAACATGGCAAGAAGTTGCGTAGTTCTGTAGTTGTACTGAAATGCACTCTCGTTTTAGCAGTGGCTATAGTGTTGAAGAGAGTTCCTTTACTTTCAAAGTTCAACTGAAACTATCAAAGACAAACTTGAAATACACGGTATTGCTTAATTTGAGGTTCTTTTACGAGATGCATAGAAGTGAAAGGCTTTTTGGATTTTTCTTGGTTGGATTGACCGGTGTCGTAAATATGCATATTTACAATTGTGTCTATGCACAGAAAATCCACAAGAATTCAACAACATATATGTAACTAGATGAGCAAATTAGAAATTAAAACTCGTGTTCTCGTTTTGGAGCATCCACGGGAAATATGGTTATTGCGGGTGAAACAAACGGGAAACATTATCCATTTATTTTAGTCTCGTGGCTTAGTCAAAAGTGAGACATGTGCAGAAGCGAGAACAAAGTCACAAAAACCATATGTATGTTGATTTTGCGAAGAAGGACCAATTGTTACGGTGCCTGTTCTTAAAGTGTCGTTTATTTATTGCCCCATTTGTGCAAGTATCGCTATTTAAGGTATAAGATAGTTCATTGTGAACGTGTCAGCACCGGAGGTCCGTTATCTGTCATTAGTGGTTTTTGCTGTCCCAGGTTAGTCTTTCAAAGCAAGTATTGCCGCGGGCGATAATGCCGATACCACAAAAAGGGAAGCATATATTGGTAACAGATACAAAATTCCACTGGTGCTGGCATTAATTTCAGAATGTTTAAATATTTCTTAAATACTATTACTGTCAAGCAAGCTTTTCAATCTGAGGTATTAATTCAAGGCGATAGCTGGTAAAACTTAGCATTTCAAGTGGAAAGAGACTAGAATTCACCACAGCAAATTCCACACAAGTAAGCTACGTTGCTACGTCGGTGACTGAAATATGGACATTTGTACAACCACTCCAATTCACATTATTGTTTTCTATTTTTATAGACCTCTTTTAGTTATATAGATATTTTTATACTGTCCTGAAAATCTTTTGCAGCCATTCTTTTATGACTTGTGTTTTACTATTACCCTCTCCATGTGCTTCAGTTAACTCAAGGTTGTTTGCGTCTCCGTTTGGATATTTCTCGTATAAGTCAATATCTTCTCTTCGCCCGGTGTCAAGGTCTACTTCAGCCAATTTGACCCACTTGGTCTTGTTGACTATCTTCAAGTAAAGGTACAACACCACGAAAAACGGGAGAAGAATATAAGCATCAACGAAATCTTTGGCAGAAAATGGCACGAAGAATGACCAACCTTGAATTAACGCAAGGAAAATATTGACAATGATTGAAAAAATTGGCAACCAAGGATACCATATTCCTTTGTATGGCAACTCGTCGACAGATCTTCCTTGTAATTTCCAAGCTTTCCTGAATCGAATGTGGTAGAACGATACATTTCCCCATACCACAAACACTGCTACTCCTGATAAATTCACAATGTACCCGTAAGCTTCAGCAGCACCAGTACTGACGTTCATCAAAGATAATAGCCCGAAACAGTTCATTAAGATCATTGATGTCCATGGAACACCCTGTTTATTGACTTTGGACAAAATCTTTGGCGCGCTTCCTTCTTTGGCTAAATTGACCATTGTTCTTGAACCAATGTAGATTGACGAGTTGATGGCAGAAATACACGTTAATAAGATAAATGCATTGACCAAATGAACACCTCCATTCCAACCTGCTCTGCTTATCGCAATCGACATTGGGGATTTGAGAGTCTTGTTGTCAGAAGATAAATTGGGATCATTGTAAGGAACCGTCAATCCATAACTAATAGCCACTCCCAAGTATACAATCAAGATTCTCCAGAACGTTTGTCTGATGGCTTTCGGTACGGCTTTGGAAGGGTTTCTCGATTCACCTGCTGCAATCGCAATAGATTCGGTTCCTGAATAGAATGTCGATGCAAACACAAATGTGCTAACAACACTTTTAAACCCAGAACTGAATGCACCAGGATCGTTCCAGTAATGGAACCCGAACGCTGGTTGACCTTTGATCCCACCAGCACAATAAACAATAGCAAAAATGTAAAATGCCACCAAACCGGTGATTTTCATCAACGCTAACCAATATTCAGCTTCACCAAACGCTCCAACTCCCAAAAACTGAAACGCCATAAATGCTGCCCATAAAATCAAAATGTACCCATAAAGCGGTACTTGCGGCCCCCAGTACTGTAAAATCGCCGCCGTCGTGTTGTACTCGTTTGCTAGCACCGCAACCCAAATAATGACGTAGAACCACCCCACAGTACCACCATAAGCTCGGTCTACAAACTTGTTACCCAAAGTGGAAAATGCACCTCCCGAGGGATATATTGTCGATAACTCACCCAACGATTGCATCATCGCAAACGCAACGATACCAATAACTCCGAACCCAATAATTAGCGACGCAGGGCCATTTTTAAGGGCCAACGACGCCCCGATCAAGATCCCAGGACCAATAATCCCAGCCAACGCCAATAGCGAAATATGTCGGTCCTTCAACTTCCGTTTCAACTCTTGGGACTCATCAGAGGACGTCGATCTTGTGGTGGTGAGGAAAACCTCCTTGTCTGATTTCGATAACGTCATAGCGATTATAAGTTCCTATGCGGCGATAACAGTTGTGGCAACAATACCAAATTTCACTTACTTGGTTTCAGACTATTAGCCGTAGACAACTTCGCTAAGGAAAAGAAGAGTATAGAGCCCATCAACCATTATATAAACCGACAATGGAAAATCGTGGGAACAACCACGTGAAGTAGAGTGGTATTTCGTCATTATTCCACAGATCCATTGTCTGAAGGTACCGACGTCATAATTGTGGCTTGAGAATTTTACTCACACGATTGCTCTTCACCTTGTACCCGATGTCATGGTACTTGTAGTCTTTCTGTAGCACTTCTGTGTAGATGGATTTCTCTAGTGGCCCGTGAGCAAATGTCAGTTCTGCCGATAACGTGAACCTGGTGGTGGAATTCTTTGTTCCGTGAGGGTTGGTTTTGTGACGTACACAAGACCTTCACTTGCTTGATTTTTTCGTCTGGTGAGGCGTTTCTATTTATTACCTTGTTGTTTGGCTGTGCACATGTGTTGACATAATCGCTTATCTAGACGGCGTTGATAAGGAATTTTAAACCCGGATAGGGTAAGTACATTATCACATTGTGTGATCACAATCGGAAACAACGTTAACCTGCACCCATACAATAGCATTTGTGACACCCTACGTCGACTATTTCGTTGACGAGAGACAATGGGGAGTAGTGATGTTCGTATTTGTAAACCCAAAAGGGCAAGTTTGGAATTAGAGCAAAATACAGTGGGTTGACGTTTTGGGCACGATTCAGAAAGTACGTAGACTATGCCAAGATCCGCTCGTGATCAATAGAACTGTTTTACTGTGGAGTCTGTCTGGTGACTAAAATATTGTGGGACTAAAGCTCGTAAATTGGCCCAAGTTCAAGACCCGACAAAGCCTCACATCCTCCGCATCACATCCTCCGCATCTTCTGCGATAGTAGAGCCCCATGGTGGCACCAGACTGGGTTCAATACAGGTGACTGATGCAGAGACACAGCAAAAACCAGCCAATCCGTTAAAACTACATCATAATTAAATATAGGGAATTGATCGGGCGATGCTCAAAGAACACCACCACACGCGGACCAACCGTCCCACGATCTATCTAACAGAATATAAACAAGTATCAAGCGTTTACATTCCATTATCAAGCTTGCTCTTCTCCATCACCAGAACCCAATATTCTATAGTGCAAAAGAACTTGAGGCAGAAACAGGAGTGCTCTACATTGCTATACATTCCACAGCATGCTATTTCCTATGTATATTTAGCTATACATTTGAACACAAATAAACGCAAATCAAATTTTCAAACTGCTCGCTCGCTTTTAAACTCCCACCACTGGTGTTACCCGGACCTCAAATTCCATATAGGGCTCTAGAGAACCTACAGAAGGAGGGAGTTGGTGGGTGGTTCAAGAGTCACGACCACAATCGCCTTCCTAAGGTGCTAGAACGTAGCTTGTTGTATTATTGTAGTTTAAATAAGTTGTACTAAACAATATAGTCGAATTTGAGAATTGAAATAGGTAGCACTTCTGAGCCAAACGGAAGGACATTCATCCAACAAACCTGTTTGACAGGCCTAGTTTCCCGATTTATCAAAGAAGTCCTCAGGTCTCATGTCTGATCTTCTTGGAGCCTCCAATGGGTGTAGTTGTGCTAGATATGTGATTGCCCACATCAAGTAGCACATGGCCAATCCCAATATAATTGAACTTCTCCATACAGTTTGGTTTTCTTTGGGTGCAAAGATCCATGTTAATGCCGACAATGCGGCAACGACAACAAGCACAAACACAACTGTCCAGCTACAATGTTAGTACGACGCTCGTAGCAGAATGTAGCCAAATTTCGCAAGTTTGACCCAGCCTTTGTGGTGCAATTCTACTTGTACTGTGGGGACTCCATGTGGCATCTTTGTTCGCTACTGGTGGTGAGGCATGTTGAGACTTCGTTTGTAGACAGTTTGTAGTCGCGCAACACGATTTCGCTAGCCCTGAAGTGAATTATCGCATTTTTCGTAGCAAACCGTATCCGTTGAACTGGTTTGGTTCTCGTAATAAATAGGGCAATTTCGCCAAAGTCAAGATACCACAGCCACAGAGACACATCGAAGTTTCTTGAGAACTAGTGTCCCATTAAGAGGTGCAATAACCCGTTTTGCCATGCAAACCAGACACCGTCCGTACTAGTACCGAACTCGTGGTGTGTTGGAAGATGCCAATCGCAAGCACCTCTTCTTTACGGACTAAACGCATCATTGAGTCTCGTGCATCAAACCATGTAAGTACGTAGCAGAAACTGTGATTGTACCACTGTAGAAAACTGCGTTTGATCAACATTTACTCTTCTTCACTAACGTTGAGGAATTGACGATAATCTACAAGTAACAGTGAAACGTGCTAAATTGGCCCAATTCGTTCAAACTTTCACAGAAACACAATCTCTGGATACACAATACTCCGTATATTCGGCCCAAACTGCCTCAATGTTCCCCGAAATATACATACCCACTCATGTCGATAAAGAAACTTGTTGCTCACAGGAATTTTTATAGTGAGATTTCGCTTGAGATCTTACACTATAAGCTAGAATTAGAAAAGCCACACAAGTCCGTGTTTTTACAGACAACCATCGTGTCTTTGGTACAATATAATAGAAGCAGGTGAGAAGTTTACATTAAACGTTCAATTGGTACCGATATCGGGATTTTAAGCTCTTTTGCCCTGACGTCAATAATTTAACCGGCAACAAGAACCCACGCTGAAACCAATTGATAGCTCCGGACACTACAAGATCAAGCAAACACAAAGATATATAGAATAGTAAACCAGCTACAGGCTTAATTGGATCGATTTGCATTCAAAGTTTCGAGATAACTATAGTTTTCGTTTCCACACCATTTATAATCAACGAAACCTGAAGCAGTTTCAACACCACCATGGCACAATTACCTCCTCAGATTGTCAATTGGCTCTACAACGTGATACAATCACAGTACGTTCACAAACAGGTGGTTTATGCCCATGTTTACCAGTTTCTCCTGGTCCACTACAAACAGAATTTCCAGTTCAAGGTCCGTACCAGAGTGTACACCTGGCCAGACAGCGGCCACTCCGAGCTACTTCTACAACTTTACGGAAGCTTGTTTGTGAGTAAAACTGAGATTCCACTTGAAATCTACATTCCTTTGGACTACCCTATAAACCGTGTACCAGTTGTCCATGTAGTTCCTAACTTGAATAACGGCCTTTATTTAAAGCCAGGAAACTATGTTGATTCTTCAGGGAAGTTTTACCATCCTTATTTGACCGAATGGCATCGTAACTACTCCAGTTTGGAGTTACAGAAAAGCTACAATTTGCTCAATCTCATCAATATAGTATACGAATCTTTTACCAAGGAAATCCCAATAACTACTGATTCACCAGAATTCATTCCACCACCAAAACCAGCCAAACGTGTGGTTGAAGGTAGCTCTAGACAGGCATCCAACCAACTGCCTAACCCTGTCCAGCGCCAAACTACAGGGCCACCATTACCTCAGAAACCTCAACCTTATCAACAGCTTCCTCAGTACTCACAAGACATGCCAGGAGGAAATTCCTCATCTGCGAACTTTGATGGGGCCACGAGATTATCACCCAGCACCACAGGATCGACTCAGCCATCGTACAGGACTGGCCCAGGGCAAGTCTCACCACAGGCTCCTTTGAATTATACATCTGGCCCAGACCAGGTTCCAGCAAAGTACCAACGTCCACTACCAGTCCCACAACCGGTGCAACCAACTCCTTTGGAAGGGTACCAGGCACCAGTGTTTGTCCAAAGCCAGCAGCAACAACAACAACAGCAACAACAACAACAACAGCAACAACAACAACAGCCACAACAAATGCAGCCTCTGTATCAAGAATTCTCGCAATTTGCTGATCCATACAATTCATCTAGTGGGTCTCTGAGGTACCAAACACCAAACATTTATCCTGAAAACCCGGCACAACCACCATTCCCAGTGAGGTCGCTTATAGAAAATAATGTAACCCGTCCAGTTCAACCTAGGGGAGATGAAATTGACCTCATAGACACAGTCGAAAAACCTGTTGGCGAGGCGAGTAACAAGAAATTATTAATTGAATTATCGAATCGGATCAATGCGGTGTTGCAACAAGAAAACCACCATGAGCTCATACCACAAATCGTGGAAAACAATCGTAAAGTCGATGCTTTGTACAACCAAATAAACCACCATTATGAAAGAGCGAAGGAGAACTCACGGAATCTCGACCACCATACCCAGTATTTGCAACAGCAGTTGAGCAGTATTACGAAGCTCAACCAGGACTTACAAAAATTGGACCAAGTGAACCACGATCTGCCTCGAGTCGCCATTGGCGAAAACAAGTCGTTTGACTTGGACGAGTTGATCATTGCAGATTCGATGCTAGTTAAGCAATTGTACGAAGTAGTGGCAGATATTAAAGCCGTTAAGGACAGTATCAACTTGATTAGCGGAAAGTTCCCACAAAAACGGGAAGTAATCAACGACAACAACTTCGATACATGTGTCAAGACTTTGCGGAACTTGTCAAGAGACTTGTTTTGGTTGGAATTGACGAAGAACGAAATGGCGTCCACCATGAAACTCAACGAGTAAAACGATGGTGAAGAAACGATCGGGTGGTGAGGTTGTCCAAGTAGTTCTGTGGATATTAGCCACGAAGTTCAAATACAGTGGGGATGTTACTTCTGAATGAGAGCAATTGTATAATCTAGAAGTGTCACTTGGAGTGTAGAAGATTAGCGTACCAAGACAGTTTTAGCTCATTAAGTGGATACGACAAAGGAACAGACATGAAGCTGTTTCCCAGAAAAGGTGCTGCCAAGTTTAAAGAGATGGGACGTTTCGTCAACTCAGACTCTGTTCTCGATCTACTGAGAACACTACAATCTACATCAACAAAGACCAAAAGATTGTATTCGAGACGACAAGAAAGATAGGCGGTGTTCCAGACCACACGACTGTATCCAGCAACTCATAGCACCTAACTTGTCTAGCAAGAACCGGCCACTTGTATTGTCGTCCCACTGGCATCATCGTGGTCCCACAAACATACAAGAGACCACCACGACCCCGTCCCAGCCTAGGTCCACGCACCCGATGCCCACCACCACCGTCGCGGTAGCCCTGCACCACCCCCAAATCCCAAGCAAAAAAGCAAATGCGATATCGATCACCACCTGCACACAACATATCACGCCGCACGATGGATTTGTGAGAAATTTTAATTCACAAAATTTTTCAATTATTCTTGTTTACAACCACTGGGACTAATCATGTCAGACGAATATGTTATCAAGCCGGAGTCGGTTGCACCTTCGAATGACACTTCGGAATGGCCATTATTGTTGAAAAATTTCGACAAATTGTTGGTCAGAAGCGGCCACTACACCCCGATTCCATCTGGGTCATCACCATTAAAGAGAGACATCAAGTCGTACATCCAATCGGGGGTTATCAACTTGGACAAACCATCGAACCCATCGTCGCACGAAGTGGTTGCTTGGATCAAAAGAATCTTGAGAGTTGAAAAAACCGGGCACTCTGGTACCTTGGATCCTAAGGTCACTGGGTGTTTGATTGTCTGTATCGACAGAGCCACCAGATTAGTCAAATCGCAACAAGGGGCTGGTAAAGAGTATGTTTGTATTGTCAGATTGCACGACGAATTGAAGGATGCCAAAGATATGGGCAGATCATTAGAAAACTTGACTGGGGCTCTTTTCCAAAGACCACCATTGATTTCTGCTGTCAAGAGACAATTGAGAGTGAGAACTATTTACGACTCTAAGTTGATTGAATTCGACAATAAGCGTGGGTTGGGGGTTTTCTGGGCCTCTTGTGAAGCCGGTACTTATATGAGAACTTTATGTGTTCATTTGGGTATGTTATTAGGAGTTGGTGGTCATATGCAAGAGTTGAGAAGAGTTAGATCGGGAGCTTTAGGTGAAAGCGACAATTTGGTGACATTGCACGACGTGTTGGATGCCCAATACGTCTATGACAACACCAGAGACGAATCTTACTTGAGAAAAATCATCCAACCATTGGAGACCTTGTTAGTTGGCTACAAGAGAATTGTTGTCAAAGATTCAGCCGTTAATTCTGTATGTTACGGGGCCAAATTGATGATTCCAGGGTTGTTACGTTACGAAGAAGGAATCGAATTGTATGACGAAGTCGTATTGATGACCACTAAAGGTGAAGCTATTGCCATTGGTATTGCTCAAATGACCACCGTTGACTTACAAGGATGTGACCACGGTGTTGTTGCCAAGGTCAAGAGATGTATTATGGAACGTGATACTTACCCAAGAAGATGGGGTCTTGGTCCAGTTGCTCAAAAGAAGAAACAAATGAAAGCCGATGGTAAGTTAGACAAGTACGGTAGAGCCAACGAAAACACTCCAGAAACCTGGAAGAACGAATACAAAGACCATGCTGACGAACCAGCACCACCAGTGCCAGAATCCAAATTAGCTGCTCCAGAAGTCCAATTACCAAAGAAGACCTTGATCGAAGAAGTCGAAACCACATCTGAAGAAAAGGATGAAAAGAAAGAAAAGAAGGACAAGAAAGAAAAGAAAGATAAGAAGGAAAAGAAAGAAAAGAAAGAAAAGAAAGAGAAGAAAGACAAAAAGAGAAAGGCTGAAGATGACGAAGACAAGTCTGAAAAGAAGAAGAAATCTAAGAAATAATTGCATTTGCCTCATTCCCAATCATTTTTACCATTTTATATATACGTTATATATAAATTTTTGTACATTTATTAATTAAATCGATGACTATTGAAACTAGCTTGGTTGTAGATTTTTATCCACGTTATTCAAGATGAACTGAAACTTGTCATGAAGAGAGTCAGAAAAGTATTGGATTTGTAATTCTGCCATATTGGCCTTGTCCATTTCACCATTTAGCTTGAACTGATTCACCAAACCTTTCAATATCAATGCGTTGATCATTCGATCACTATCAGACAAACATGGCTCTGCTATTGTTTTCAAGCATTTCTCTTGAAACTTCATCTTGATTGCCAAATCAGTGCACTTGGTATATGCAATGTATAGAAACAATTTGTAAGTGAACGAATACGTATAGTCAAATTTATGTTTTCTCAACACATTCACTACAGTGTCGACATATTCCTTTTCTTGATCATTTGTACCACTAGTAATTTTTAAAAGACTTTGGTACGTTAACTGAACAAGTTCATCGCAAGAAACGAAATTGATATCGAACTCGTTGGACGACTTTTTAGGGTCAAATGCTTCCATCAACTTTGTCTGCAATTCAGAATTAAGTTTATAATGATAGCTTTTGCTATCACGATTTCCTTCTTCTGACAATTCCGACCATTCGAATTCATTCAATATCAATAAATGGATCGTGGAAAATATGTACAATTCACTGAACTCCTTCTGGGGCGAAATGCTATCACAACCAAGTCCTAGTTCAAATTGTAGTTCCCAAGTTCTTCTTGATGAGGTCGGTGGTGTAGACTCCATATTGTGTACTTTATAATAATAGTACTTAGCAGCCTGAATGTCCCCTTGGCACTGATAGTATATAGCAATTAAGTAGAATATTCGTGGCATCAAAAGTTTGTAAAAACTATACTCTTCGTCTGTGAACTCTTGATTATTATACGCCAGCATGTATTCGTTTAGATGGCTAATACTCGAGAAATCGTTATTCAAAAAGTTTAACCATGCCTGATAGTAGTTAACGTTGTACTTGATGAATTTTAGTCGAATAATCTTGTGCTTTAGTTGTTGAAGTGTGAGGTTTCGTGAACTTGTCAGTTCACCAGTTAACTGCAGAATCTGCTTTTCAATAATCTGGATGCATTTTTCAAAGACTTTCTTTGGTTTCGACTTGTTCTGATCGTAAAATAGACAAATTGCCGTGAAGAAATAGTACATTATGACAAACTCGTCACTATTCAACCAAGAAATCTGACACGGCACGGTTACAGAGCCATCATCTGATGAAATAGGTAGCCTTAATTCAAATATACCGTCTTCATTCCACGATTTCCAGCCCAGCTTTTGTTCCTCCATGACAAAATTACTTGTACGTTTCATATAGATTTTGGCAGTAGAGTAATTGTTCAATTTTATTGTAGTGTAAAGCCTCAGCAACATCGCCATTGCCTCAAGCTGCACAGGAATGGCATTCTGGTCGGGCATTGTGGAAACTGCTAGATCAACTTCATCTAGTAATAACAAACATTGCTTGGGATTTCCTCTGTACAAGTGGAGATTACCTTGAAGTAATAGACAATAAATTTGTAAGACAGTATCTGAGTTTTTACAAAGAGTTTGAAGCTGAATCAATGCACGTGAGCAATCTGTCAATAACAAGCTCTGTATCTTCAAAACTTTGAAAAAAGTGCTCAAATTTGGATACTTAGAAAATTGGTCAATTTTATCATCTAAATGGTTCAATATTATATTAGGATTGGATTTTTGAAGTATTTGAACCTGAAGGTATTCAGCCACAAACTGGTTTTGAACAAGGTTGCTCCTAGATGCCACTGAAATGCTCTTGTAAATGTATTTTTCAGCCAAATCAATGCTGGCAGTGTCGAAAAAGTAGATTTTGGCCAATTTATAATAAATTTTCAGTAATAAATCGCTACTCAAATATCGTTCGTAGCTTTGAACTACCAAAAGCAAGGATTTTAAGCTTAGCTTTACAAGTTTGAAGTAATTCAATTGGCCGTTTGATGTGTTACAGAGCAAAACTTGACTGTGAGCCTGGGTCAAAAACTCCTCTGACAAGTGTAGAAGGTAGTCAATTGTAAATGCGGTTTTTGTGTTGGGATCAGACAATACTTCAGGCTGGTCTTGCTGCTGGGCTTCATTTTCCAGACTTGGATCTTCGTTAACCTGGAGAGCACTTTCGACTAACATCTCCAGGTTTTCATTTGAGTCACTGATTTCAATTCCTAACAATGAGTCTGAATTGGAATGTGTGGATTGCTCGGTAATTGGGTTCGTTTCCGTGCTAGATTTTGCAAACTGATTCAAAACTGTTCCGTTGACTTTCTGTAATGCCTGCTTTTTAAATTTGCTGCTGGCTTTTGATGGTTCTCGTGGTGCGTCGTGGTATCCATCCTGAAATATCTGCCTGTAACACGCCTTGTTATCAGTACTCTTGCCCACCATCCACAGTAATGGTAGTTGATTGTAAAGAGCAGCTTCTGTTTAGATGAGGTGCTGCGCGTAAAATATGCCACCGCAATTTTACATCGTCTCGGCCTACACTTGAACAGAGTCCTGTCCAAATACGTCCGGCGAGAAAACTCTGCTACCACGGTGATGCCAGTAACTACTTGCCTACACTATCCACCACAATATAATCAAATATTACAAGCTACACCGTTTCTCTAATACACGTTGATATGTACTGTTCTTAGTACACTATTGGAATGAAAAATTTCCTGAACGCTTTGTCTATGAAAACGGTTCGAGGACCGTCTTTAAACTGATCCAAATTAATTTTGAACTGAAATCGAATTATTCTTGGACTGGAGCCAAATTGGTATTTTGAACTGTCTGAGCTTTCATTTTCAAACTTTCCTGGAACTTTGAAAACTTCAATTTCCATCTTTAATGAATGAAATTGATACGATTCGTCTGTGATTTTCAGTCTATTGGACTCTACTATTTCAAGTGAATCTAAGTGAATTACGACCTGGTTATTTGATTTAGGAAGCGATTCGTTTCCAGTAAAATTGCTCTCTTTTTGCAATCTGATACTTTTATCGACCGTGATACTTTTATTGACCGTCTCTAATTCGCCTGTCTAAGCTGGTCCAACTCTTCTTGCAATTGTCTTCTGCGTAACCTTTCTTCTTCGAGCTCAACCTCGTATTGATCTTGTATGTCGCTTACTATCTTTTTGAACTCTTTCCGCAATATTCCATTACTCATTCCACTTGTTGACGGTCTGGTTGCGGAAAATCCGCTCATGATGCTTCCAGTTTCGTCATCATCTCCAGACTCAGTATTTGGTGGAGTTTCAAGATTGAAATTGGAGCCGTTATTATCAAGTCTTAATGGTGAAGATCTGACATTTGACCCCAATTTGTCGATTTTCAACAAGTTCAACTCTTTTCTCAACTTTGCGATTTCTTTATCCTTATTTGTTACAGAATCACGATCATAACTTTCGTAACTAAGAGCTGGGTCAGTTTCGTCTGATTTCGACTCCAAGAACGCTATTCTCTTTCTGTACTCGTTGATCAATTTCTGAGAGTTTTCTCTAGAATGCTCGTACTCTTTGATAAGGTACTGGTGAGAGAATTGCAAGTCGTTGATTGCGGTTTGAAGCGATTTTGGAGAAGAAATCGAGGCAGTGCTTTGAAGCGAGTTTCTGTTTTCATCTCCATCTTTGGTTTTGGGCATCTCATCCAAGAGCTTTTCGATACAAGTTTCTGCCCACGAAACTTTATCTTTCTCATCCGGGTCTGGCAATGTGACGTTTCTTTTGACGGCAATATTGACGATTTTTGAAAATAATGGGTCTAATGATTCTTGTGTGTTGTTTGGTGTCAATTTACTGGAAGATAATCTGACATCTTCGACGTACCCCAAAACCAAACACGCCAAATTGTGGTTATTTAACTTTGTCGTCATATCAGCAAGCTCGTGTGACACATGGTTCAATTGCGTCGACAATTGAATGAATGATTTGTATAATTTAATTTGCAATTCCTCGTCCAAATCACCAGCATCGGTCAACAATTGCTGAGACAATGAAAGTTTACTATTCAAGTATTCTTTGGTTTCCGCATGCGATTCGATTGAGCGTTTCAACGTTTTCAAGCTCGACAACGACATGATGGCATCTTTATTGATTTTCGCCAGGTCGAAAAGGGAATTTTCAATGAGGATTCGAAGGTTCAAGTAGTTGGAACTGGCAGAACTTTTGCTAATAAACGAATCCAACTCGCCATCGGAGCCGAAATCCGACTCCAACGATGGAATAGAGTCGTTTCCTGGCGAGTTCGGGTCTGCTCTTTTAGGTGTTCTGGCAGGAGACAAGAGCTGGTTCTGGGTAATTTGCACGGTGGAGCTGTCCAACTTCGACTGCAAATGGCTATCAAACGACGAATCTATCAAATGAGTGTTTAAAAGACTCAATTCGTCCGAATGGTTTTCTTTCAACTGCTTCAATTTGGACCGGTATTGCTGCTGTAACTGGAATTTCAACAAGTCCGGAGTGGTGTTGGAAACGGTAAAATTTTGGTCTCCGTGGATCACCTTAAACGGAGACGCATTCACGAACTTGTCAGTATCGATCATAATGTGGGATTGGCGACGTTTACAACTGTTGGTAGAGAATCATTAAATCTAAACTTTGAAATGTGATGCGCGAAAAATTCCAGACGCGTACTGCAAGGAACTCAAGCGACGAGAGTATTTTTCACCGTGATGGCAGGGGAAGGACCAACTCCGGCTCAAGCCTCGTAGTGGACGTAATGTCGTGGTGGCAGAGAAAGTGGACGTAGAACTAGAACTGGAACTAGATGTAAGTTGGTGTCGTCTGCCAGTGCTATTTTGATATGTGCCACAGTAATGGTGTAGGTGTAGGTAGACACGTCTGTCTGGGACGTGGTGTTAGCATGGGACGTGGTGTTAGCATGGGATGTGGGTGTGGGCCAGGTGTAGAAGGTTGGTAGTGGACGTTGTAGGTGCTGTAGATTCGTGTTGGTGTGTTTGGCAATTGTAGTGACGATGACTGATCTTCCTCAGGTGTTCGAGAAGTGGTCTCTACAGGCACCTAGATTACAGGACGTCTGGAATTGATTAAGGAAACTAACCAAAAACCCTCTTGGGCTCAGTACGAACGTCACTGTAGCAAGTGTTCAACTAAGACCGTCAGTGGAACATGTTCTGGACTCCAAATCACCCTACCAACTACTCCAGAATAGTGAATCACACAATGTGCGTCATTCAAACCCAAGCAGTCTCCACTTCTCTGTCATCTCCCCTACCGTCTGTGTAAATTCCCAGTAAGCATTTCCCACCAGGTCTCTGCAACTGGCACAAACCCTACATCCCATCACCGTACTCAATCACAGTGATATGTGTGTGAGCCTTACTAATACTTAAATAATTCATTTCTTCTCAACATTTTCCCCATCAGGTGCCAATACATTACACTCTTGAAGTAAATGTTGCTGAGTATCTTCCAGTATATGTTCTGGCTCCTCTTGTACTCAGAATAGTATTGGCTATAAATTGTCTCCACTTCAACAAATCGTGTTAGGCGGTTTTTGCACCCACTAATATTCTGTACATGCGAAATAAAAAGAATGAAATTTTACCACCACGCTGGAAATGGACAGACCGGCGGTGGACCAGGAGTTTTTAAGGCAGATCCCTCACAAGATCGACAGTGCTATTCGGTTGGTGTCGTTTAATGTCAACGGAATCAAAACATTGTTCAACTACCATCCCTGGAACACTTTCAACCAGGACCTCAATTTATTGTTCAATTGTTTGCATGGCGATATCATCACTTTACAGGAACTAAAAGTAACACAAGCATCGCTTGGAGATATCAAGAATATCGCCCATCTTAATAACTTCAGGTCGTTTATCTCTATTCCCAAAACTAGAAAGGGTTATAGTGGTGTAGGTGTGTTTGTACGAGTTCCAACGTCATCGCATCTCGAGAGTGTTGCTCACGCTCTCACTGTAGTAAAGGCTGAGGAGGGTATATCGGGCTATCTCTCTTCTCCCAGTAAGAACGGCTGCTGCTATCGTGATTTGCCTGACGATGAATCGATTGGTGGATACCCAGAGGACCTTCAACAAGAGCTAGGGTTGAACCTAGACTGCGAGGGAAGGTGCGTTGTTGTCGAGTTGGCATGCAATACTGTAATATTCTCTGTGTATTGTCCGGCTAATTCTATGGCTACAGAGGAAGGCGAGGTATTTAGACTCGAGTTCTTGACTAATTTATTCACGAGAGCTAAAAACTTGCATGCTAAGGGGAAACATGTTGTTGTGATGGGAGACATTAACGTCTCACTAGACTTGATAGATAATGCCGAGGGTATCCAGGATAGACTAGGACAGGATCTCATAAAACTAAGACCTACAGGGAAGGTGTTTGAAACGGTCAACTTTGAGGAATGTATCAAGTTCAAATCGTCCAAACCTTCTAGATCGTTACTAAATAAATATGTGTTGCCGACAATCGATGTCAATGTCGATAAGACGTTGAATTTGGACATCAGCCACCCAAACCAGTTCCTTCACGATACAACAAGATTGGTTCAAAATAGAAGAATGAATATGTACACCGTTTGGAATACTTTGAAAGATAATCGACGAGCTAATATTGGATCGAGAATTGACCTCATCCTTTCTACAAAGTTTTTATCAACTAAAATAGACCAGGCGGACATATGGCCGTTCATATTAGGGTCAGATCATTGCCCTGTGTTTACTGATTTTAAAGTTGACGATGAGTGGAATATCAAGCTGGAACTTCCTACCATACCTAAGAACAACTTTGAAGCAAAATACTTCTACAAGTTAACCAAACCACAAGATATCTTTGCGATGTTCACATCTAAAAGGAAATCGAACACTGTAGTGGAGTCTGAACAACTCATTTCGAATAAAGAATCAGGTACGGTACAAGGTGAGTCTAAATCATCGTCTGAATCGTTATCAGAATCTTCTTCAATCCCGTCCCAGACTAATGCTGACGAATCGATAAAGATAACCAAAAAAAGGAAACTTCAGTACATTAGTAGGAAAGCTAAGAAACCGACTGTTGACCAGCAACCAATCAATAATTTTTTTCTTCCCAAAACCTGAATGAACTTATGACTTACATTCCAACTTGCACAATTATCATGTATTTATGTCACCTAATTACATTTACTTGTACTCGATATTAACTTTTTACAATATCTTACTTTCAAACCAAATAGATTCAATAAATAATGAAGTATTATTTATTTATGAAAGTTAAAATTAAATAATAACTCCAATAAATGCAAAATAAATGCAACTCCCCATTAATATTTCTATATTATGTAACCTTTCTTAAACTAATATACATTTGTACCCGATCATATCACTCTATGTATGATTTCATTAATTTTTCTGTTTCTTCTTGAACTTGATTTAATTCAATGGATGCTGTTCTGTGAATGTTTTCAGTATAAACACAAATTCATGATTTCCTGAATTCACTCAACACAGGATAAATAGCTTCAAATGCTGCGTAAATCTCCTCCCTTTGTTTCGCACCAGTTAAAACAATCTTTCCACTAACGAAAATCAACAACACGATTTTTGGTTTAACCATTCTATAAATCAAACCTGGGAATAATTCTGGTTCATATGACGAGAAAGTACCGTGTGAAAATGCCAAGCCTTCCAATCTGATAGGGAATTTGACATCACAAGAACTGACAATGTTTTGAATCTTGAATTCAGTAAACTTGGCATTAAATCCCAATTTTTGAATAATTCTTGCATACTTTCTAGAAGCCAATTTTGAAGCATCTTCAGATTTAGCCCCGGTGACAACCATCTTACCCGATGCAAAGATCAATGCAGTAGTTTTTGGTTCTCTAATTCTCATAATCACAGCTGCGAAACGTTTTGGGTTATACTCAGCATTACGAGCATGCAATGCAATGGTTTTCAAATCCAAACGACAATCTAAATTGACGGTGGCAACTATATTTTGAACTGTTGGAATGATACCAGCAGTGTTATTGTCTTCGCCTTCTTGTTTTGGCTCAACAATATCAACGTTTTCAGGTTTAATCATTGGTTGTTCAACGACACCATCCTGATTCTCTTCGATACCTTTGGGGAACAACAATGAGTTAGGCTCAGTGAATGCCTTAGCTCTAGCTGCGGTGGTGGGTAATTTTAAAGAATCCATGATGAGTGATAATATTAGAGGTACCGTAAAACAGAATTAAAAAGCAGGAAAAAGACTATCAAAACAGGTTTTGCTTGTTTAGTAGTCGTATTTGATTGCTATGAATTGAATGTCAAGTCAATGAATCCAATTTACAAATGTAAAATATTGTGCTTCTTGGTCGTGCACAAATTCAATAGTCCCGAAAAATCCTGTTTGCGAAAAATGGGTGGAAAATCGAGTCATATTTATAGTAATGCGCAAATTCCGGGTAACACCCCTCTTCCGCCACTAAATTTTTCAAAATCTACAAGGTTTTACAACAAAGGAATACTACGATGGCAAGCCATACTGTCGCAGCAACAAGCTGCAATCCGTCACAACTGTTGAAGACAGCAACAGACAGTTTGCAAAAGAAGAATTACGTCTTTGCGTTTTATGTTTTGACAGGGGAAATTCAGGAACCATGTAAAGCAATTTTTGGTTTCAAAACGCAGGTATTTCCTGAGTTGAATCGATTATACTAACGAGTGCAAGTAATATCATCAACAAGGCGCAAGTCCATTTCCCCAGACTCGTTTGAAAAGGACGTCTGGACAAAAGTGGAAATTTTTTAGATTCACCCCGAGGCCATTTGTGCCCCCCCGTAACAGTAACCATAGACCACTTATTTAATCATTAATCATGAACCAGCATCGTCAACCATTTGTGTCTAATTTGTAAAAGAAATGAATAATTAAATTATTTATTTTTCTTCGCGTGAGCCTCACCATTTAAGCTCACTTCTGAAAGCATGTGGGGCCTAGTATACAGATGAGGATGTGCGGTGTTTCAAATGCTGGAAAATGTTCCAGCATGAAACACCACATTAAATATATGTGCCCAATGAGTCCCGAAGCGCAAAGACCATTTTGGCATGGTTTTTAATTTTACTCTTTGGATTGTATATTTGCTAGTAATTATGAAAAATGGGCATATATGCTCCTATGAAAGAGCAAGCTAATAATGCTTGCTCTTGTGACCATTATCCAGCTAACTATATGGGATATGTCATCTACGTCCACGAGTCAGGATTTCTCTTAAATTAATTTGTAGTTATCGTAGTTCTTTGGAGACGGTTCAATGCCTCTGTAGTGAATGTTTCAAATTTTCTCATTACATAGAAAATACATTGGTAAAGATATCGAAAAAGTACAAACCACCGCATTTTCTAACGTTCCTTTAACATCTTGTTTCTCTTTTCTCTCTTTCTCATTCTTTCCACCTTCTTTGCATGCATCTTTGCTGCTAATCTCTCGTATCTCTCCTTCTCCTCCTTGATCTGTCTTCTTCTCTTTAATGCATCCAACCTCTCTTTCTTCGCTTGCTCTTTCTCGTCTTTCATTTCTTTCATTCTCGCCTTGAACTGCTGTTCCTCGGCTCTCTTTTGTTCTCTGAGAGCATATGTGTTCAATTTACGGACCCCTAACGTCTTCACTCTAAAGGCATCTTTCTTGATCTTAAAATCTTTCCCATTAACTCTAGACCCTTCGCTCTTTTCCTTAGGGGTCAAAGGATCTATGTACTTCTTAGGTATATCCTCGTACTCTAATGACGATGTAGCACTCATACTTTATTGGTATTCTCAAGGTGTTTTATGAATGTATGAAAATTTTGTGATTTTGTGATGAGCATCGCACTTTTTCTGATAACGAATATTTTACTCAGATAAAGTCCGCTATAATACTAAATCTACCACCATCCAACACATAAATAAAATACACTTGTGAGATCGTAGTGTATAGCAACGTTAACTACAGTTCTTTTGCTTTAAGTCTAAATAAGTTTTGCCTCTGCAAAATATTTACTTGCTTAAGCATCTCTACTATATATACTAGACAGTACAAGAAACTACTTTAAGCACGTTCCCGTACTCTACAAGTTATTCTCAGGTCCTCGCAATTCATTGTAAGTACTGTGCTAGTCTGAAATAATTAATATACCTCATTTCAATAGTCCAAGTGCTAGAACAAACAAGCGAGACCTCATATAAGTATATCTTACTGTCTGCTTTTGCTTTAATCCGATGATAAATGGTGACGTGGTTTCAACAGCGTGATCATTACGCATCCAAGGTTTCATGTTGCTTATCAATAATCAACTCTGCCTTTCTTATCCATCTCCGTGATCTAGTATATCGCGAAAAACCGTCTCTACTTCTTCCATTCATCCAATTGTTATCATAATACTCCCATTGACCGTCTTTAGCTGTACCTTTACCAAACTTCTTATCCAATACCCAAATTGGCTCCACCCAATTCCAGTGGTATTTGTACAAATCGTTCGCAAATACTGGAAATGGAAAGTCCTCGTCAGTATTTTCAGTTATTACTGATGGTGCATGCTCCATGGACTTTTCGAAACACCAGTTAGGTCTTTCATTTGGCAACAAGATATTGGACCACCCCAATCCTAACCATCTTCTTTGGTTCTCCAACACCTCAAACACAACAATCTGTTTCATTTGTGATGGAGAAACTATAACTTTCTTCAAAATCTTGAACCCCGCCAAAATCGGTATAGAGTTCAATTCTTCGACATCGGATGTCGAGGGTGTATTTATTGTCGAAACTGAAGCATTATGACGAATTGGTTTAGCTTTTGCCTTGCTCAATTTTATATCAAGTCCAGTAATGTAGAACGCAATAAGCCTGACGTAAAATGATCTCCAGATCAATCTTCTGATAGAAAATGCCCATGGCGAATGGTAACTCAATACAAAAATACCAACAATCAATGCAAATCTATGTGGAGGCAAAATTGATACACTTAACCCATAATGCAATGGGGTGAGGATAACAGCCACAATGAATAGACGAACAAAATTTGCTCTTCTGGACCGAATATGTTTCACGGGACGTAATATCATCTCGAATCTCACAGTTATATTGTGCAAAGTGTTGAGCACCTCGTCAATTGTCGGTCTCTCATTGAATTTGGAGTCTTTAATGATTGAACTGACGGTCCAGACAACACATGAGAACGCAATTGTGAAAAACATCGGCAATAGTACATAGGTGGCTATGTTCCAGTACACCACAATCGAAGCATAACCCACGAGGAACAAAAAGTTCACAAACGGTTCTTCATTGGTCCAAGTGACTATCTCCAAAATGTTGTCGATCAATAGCAAGTATGGAAACAAATTGGACAACGCCGATGCCAAAATTGGTGATTCTGCTAGCAAGTTTGAATTGGACGAAGAAGCAAGCAATTTTGCTTCTGACGGCTGGAAATTTGCCGTCAATAATTCATCACTGTGCATTTTCCTTCAATTGTCTGTGGTGTCCACCTTCTACTCGTCGCCCACCGCTGATTAGCATTGATTCTATTTTCATAATCATATGAATAGCTTGTGTGGGGGACTAGAAACATCATGTGACAAATGGAGACATTTATCGTTGAGACACTTTTCTACGGTTACCGCGACATTTTCGCAGCAACTACCATTTTTTGCAACCACGGAAGCTTTCATGGACATGAATTTGGCACGGACCAGGTATCCCAGTTGCAACAAAGGAACTCGGGTGATTATTCCGGTTTATTGTGGGTGTAGAATGAGACCTAGACTTGATTTATCTTATTTGGGGGTTTTCCCTGTCTCGTATTTCGTAGTTAGATCAGCCTCTTGCAAAAAGCGAATCATCGTAGCATCGTTATGCATCATCTAGGTCATTGCTACTCCGTTGATATATCTCTTGAGTTTTTTCATTATCCTTCATCTTTTGCTTGCTTAGGTGGTTATAAATAATGTTCACTGGTCTGCGATATTTGCGTTCCGGATGTGAATCACTATGACGTTTTGGATCTAGTTCCCATTGTTGTGCCATTTCATGTGTACGGTCAAGGGAGACCTTGAGATTGTACACTAGAGAGATATCACACACCTTGTTTGTGCTAGTGTGTTGAGTAATGCCGTGCTATCCTCCAAAGCTGACAAAGCAATAAGGCTATAGAAGAATAACGCAGAGAATCAACCAACCTTGGAACCCATGGCGCATTATCTCGTTGTTATATTGATTGCGTTTTGGTTTTATGCAACCATAATTCTAATGAGCACTTTAGGGTTGCCAATGCTTAGTAAAACCATCACCTCCAAAAGCTCCAATAGATCCCAACTCAACAAGACATTTATGGAACTCCCTTTCATCTGCTGGTTCAGTTAAACCAACGGATGGTACAAATTCAAGTCTAGGGGACTTATGTTGGGGCCAAGACCACAGACTATTGCTATTCCATTTGGTTTGGTATTTCTTTAGTTTCTTATTCGTCTTTATTATGATGGTTCACTGTTATTTTTCACCGGAGTTATTGGTTGTACTCAAGATTTGTATTTCGTGTGTCTGGTTCAGTTTCAATTGGATGAGAAGAAATTGATCCATTCCTCCATTCGGTCGTTCTCATCATAAACAACGAAGAAATACAATAATTTCTACAAATGGTACGTTCCATTAAGGTTTGAATCCCTTTGCTTGATAGGTTGGTTTATAAAGTGTTGTTTCTTTATTGGATTTGCTGTTTTCGAAGGAGCTCCCAAGTGTAGAACATTTAATGTTGGTCTGAGAATGGGAACTGTAATAATTTTTAACACATCACTCTTGATTCTATTACTAGGAACAAACAACTATATGCAATGGGTAACTGGGTGGCCATATTGTCGATATTTAAATTTTCAATGTTAGATAGCCAGATCGGTATTCATATTTCTGGTTGTCATGCGTCTAGCTTGAGAAATTAGTTAGTCTTTGGAATTTGTACGTTCATTTTTTCAGCGAGTCATTTATTAATCGGAAGCTGTTGGTACCAGTGCAATTTCTATGTTAAAGTTAAAAGTGGTATCGCAAAAAGTTTTCGAGTTGATTTAAAATGGGAACCTAGCAATATAAAACAAGACGATGTGTTTGTTGACGGACCTTATGCGCCAGAGTTTGGAAATGTTGTTTTTGTAGCAGGAGGAGTAGGTGTGCCTAGATTATACTATAAAGTTTTACAATTAGCAAGATAATTACTTAAAAACGAGACACCTAGACGAATAAAGCTTTATTAGATAATCAGAAATATGGATCCTTTTGATTGGTTTTGTGACAAACTAGCCGAGTTCAAAAACTCGCTAGTAGAACCAATGGTGTATGTTACACAACTCCAAACGTCCTGGTCAGAGTATGGTTTGTCAACAAGTTCCAAAGAAACTGCCACGTCCAGAGAAATCAAGACTTCCACAAAAGTCTCAATATCTTATATTGAGTTGAAGACCAAACTTTAGCGATGTGGTAAAAATGGACGTCAGAGAAGTATTAAGTCCGACCGGGTTTGTTTCATCGGGTCCACTATCCTTGGTAAACCATATTCGAGTTGAATATTTTCAAGACTTTCAACCATGGGAAGTACTCTTTTGCAACCATTTTGCAACAACTCTGCAAGGGAAAAATTCCACTTTTATACTACTCCCCAGATGTGCGTACCTTTCAGACCAGATGTGCGTATATCTGGGAACTAAAAATTTTCATCCACTATAAAAGGATCCAAGGTCGCACTTGAAAATTTTTCACTTTTGAAATCATCTTAACTCTACATATATATAATAATGGTAAGTTTCTAGATCAAGTTGGACCAACATCCTCCTGTAAAGCTTAATCCTTTGTATATTTTACAAGGAATGTGCTCAGGGAGTGGTGTGGACTCTTTTCTACAAAATTATCAGTTATACTAAACTGATAATTTTGTATCTAATTTCTTAAGTGAAATTAAAACAGGTGGCACGAGAATGCTAATGATATATAGTATCATTGACATTTACGGCCGGTAATACTGTGAAAAGAATGTGATATCACTTCTTGAGCACAGGCTGAGTATTTTTTAATACTGTAGGGACTAGGATTGTTCGTTGACATTAATTTTGAGAACATTCAACTAACCCAATGACACAGCCTGCCAAGAAAGTTGCTCCAGCTCCTTTAGCCTCTAAGACTAAAGCTAGTTCATCTAATAAAAACCCATTGATTGATTCTACTCCAAAGAACTTTGGTATTGGACAATCTATCCAACCAAAGAGAAACTTGTCTAGATTTGTCAAATGGCCAGAATACGTCAGATTACAAAGACAAAGAAAAGTCTTGGCTATGAGATTGAAAGTTCCTCCAGCTATTTCTCAATTCCAAAACACTTTGGACAAGAACACTGCTTCCCAAGCTTTCAAATTATTAAACAAATACAGACCAGAAACTTCTGCTGAAAAGAAGGAAAGATTAACCAAGGAGGCTGCTGCTGTTGCTGAAGGTAAATCCGCCAAGGATGCATCTCCAAAACCAGTTGTTGTCAAATACGGTTTGAACCACGTCGTTTCCTTAATTGAAAACAAGAAGGCCAAGTTAGTTTTGATTGCCAACGATGTTGATCCAATTGAATTGGTTGTCTTCTTGCCAGCTTTATGTAGAAAGATGGGTGTTCCATACGCCATTGTCAAAGGTAAGACTAGATTAGGTACTTTAGTCCACAAGAAGACCTCTTCTGTTGCTGCTTTAACCGAAGTAAACGCTGCCGATGAAGCTGAATTGGCCAAGTTGATTTCTACTATCAACGCCAACTTTATTGAAAAATACGAAGACTCTAGAAAACACTGGGGTGGTGGTATTATGGGATCTAAAGCCCAAGACAAAATTGCTAAGAGAGCCAAAATTGTAGCTGCTGCTCAAGCTCCAACCAAAGCTTAATGTATACTATATTTAATATCAATAATAAATGGATCAAGGGAACCTCACCAAATGTAAGTTCAAAACGATGAAAGATACGTTTGATGAAATCGATAATATTTAGGGCTGGAGCCCCGATGTTTATTACGGTCACGTTCTCATATCTGCGTGTACAGTCCGAAAAATTTTCGCGAAAAATTGGTTGGCTCCGTCAATGTAGTGAAATATAATAGCGAGAGAGAAATATTCTTTTGATTAGAATAGGTAAACAATAATAACGGTATGTTCGAACGGGGATGTTGATACCAGCAATATGAATGGGACGACCGCGGCATGTTACCGTTGTCACATGGACGACTTTCAATGAATACGTTAAGAGCTGTCGTCATCACGATTTACATGTAACGGAAATGAATTATTTCAAGTGAACTGTATTTTGAATTGTACTGCTGGACATATCAACCATGTACCAAGTCTTCGGAGACTAGGTGCTGTGAATTGGAGTAAACGATACTAACTATTGTAGAAAAATGGCTAAATCTAAGAACCATACCGCTCACAACCAAACCAAGAAGGCTCACAAAAACGGTATCAAGAAGCCAAGAACCCACAAGTACCCTTCTTTAAAAGGTGTTGATGCTAAATTCAAGAGAAACCACAGATACGCTTTACACGGTACTCAAAAAGCTTTAGCTAAATTGAGAGCTGAAAAATCTGCTTAAATTTATTAAATTGTCATTCATAGTTAATATTTAATAAACACCTTAGTATAAACGACCGACGATATTACGCAGATTCTGTAACAGTAATGGGCTATTACAGTATTGTTTCAGGACGGTACTAGCCACCAGCACCCTTGCGCAATACTGTACAAACACTAACAGTGTAGTGATACTTTACTGAGGCTCACCACGGCATCAGGAGTATACTGTCGGGGCATGTAGACTACACGGGCTATATAGGTCTGAATCCCGGTTTTTCATCTACTTTACCTAGTTTCATCTACTTTGCCTAGCCTCACCACCGCCATTCTGTCTCTGTTATCACTCTCGTCCACCACGACATTATTTTTCTCGCTACTTATTCTCACTAACCCTCACAAATACTGTTAGGGGGTAAGAAATTTGCAACCATTTTTCTCTTTTACAAATAATGGCCTCTGCAAACAATACAAGAGTGTATTTCAAGAACTTGAGTTCTCAAACTACTGAGGACGATTTGGAGCGACTTTTGGTTCCTTTTGACCCGTATGTTTTTCATCAACTATTTCACACTTTGACTGTTGGAGCTGGCGTTAAATAGTATGGAACAATAGTAGACCTTGAATGTGGAAGCTCTGTTGACGCCTCATGTTCCGCATGTTTGACATATATTAATCTTACACAGATGTTCAAGTTGTTACTGACATTAGGGTTTTTGTACTTATTCCCAGCTACACGTTACCATATAGTAGAAACAGACGACGCAAATCGTTGGGAGTAGCGTATGCTGAATTCAAATCAGAAGAAGTTGCTGCTACTGTAGTAGAACAGTTGAATGGGAAAGAACTCAACTCAAGGGCCCTACAGTTGAAATTCAATGTTCCGTATAAACCAAAACAGAATTCATTTTGGAGAACATTGACTTGGGCAAGACACAAAGAAGATGATACAGTTGAGAAGGATACCAATACTTCTGTGGCCATCTCTAAAGCTGACAACGCAGTAGACCAAAGTGGTGGTAATACATTAGATATGGGTTGTACTTCGTATGGGAGAAACGACTGCTTTTCTACACCAAATGATCTGCGGTACTCAATTGAAGAAATTGTCATCAACAAAGTTGATGCTCTGATTACGGATTGGGACATCCATAGAATATTTGACAAGTTTATCCCGGTGAAAATCGATATTGTTTCGAAATCTCCAAAACGCTTGAGTTCTAGCCAGAAATACGTCGATATAATTGTAGCAGTTTCCACCGCAACACACACATTGGAAGAAATAATCCAAGAAATCGGTGTTACTCGTTTCTTGGGACACAAACTCACGTTGAAACCAAGTAAATCGCAGCTTTTTGGGAAAGAAACTAGGTCTACTTCTCCAATTGAGCCATCAGTTCAAGAAATATTCAACCAAAAGCTGTACAGCGAATCGAACCAGCTTACAATTGCTACAGAAATGGAGCTGGAATTGCACAACATTGAAACGTCTACCCAGATATTAGACGAAAATCTGTGAATACTGAGACTGGTGAGCAAAGCACCGGGGCTGGCCAGTATTCCTAGTACGTCTAGTGAAATTATCCAATTGAAAACTGCTGTCAAATCAAATCCCACTGCCAAACCTTCCTACAACCAGGTAAAGTTATTTTATATTTTATTTATTTGAACGCAACATAACCCAAAACTATTTAAAAGTATCATTATAAATTATATTAAAGACCTTAATCTTGAGTTTTTTGAGTACCACGTAATAAACCGGTTCTTCTAGCAGCAATCAAACCAGCCTTTTGACCGGCAACAGCACCTCTAGAAATAGTAGAAGCCTTACCAATATGTTGATGGTTACCACCACCATGAGGGTGATCAACTGGGTTCATGGCAACACCTCTGGTCTTTGGCCAAGAGTGTCTCTTAACTTTGTATTTGTGGAATG
>ERZ778017.562-NODE-562-length-48515-cov-253.952786_pt1 | contig 48515 bp, 41 predicted proteins | sample MGYA00375747_ERZ778017 | MGnify/ENA primary metagenome ERZ778017 (study PRJEB29350, sample SAMN05509838) | bioreactor metagenome | biome: bioreactor; material: wastewater | place: South Africa: University of Cape Town | collected 2014-03-17 ...
GCACGCCCAAGGGGCTCCACCGCGCCCTGTCCGGCGTCCGGCTGTTGGCGTTCTCTTTTGTTCTTTAGCCCATAGCGAGCCAGTTTTTTGTCAGGATGCAAACTTGTCTTCGAATAGACGATAAAAAGCTATAATTATCAATTCACTACTTGGATGCTTCTTCAGTTTATTAGCTAAATTTGACAGCAGATTTTGACTGCATGATTTGAGCACGCTTTGCCTTACATTGTTTCATCGAAGGGTCGGGCGAGTGTCTGGGTTCTACGGAATGATTCGCCCTTTGACTTGTTCCGAGCACCCAAGAGTTTAGAGATCAGTGAAGGGTTCGATGCCGCGTCATCGAGCCGCGTAAAAGTTCCAGCGAAGGGCTCTTAGCAAAGTATTCGTCGTCAAGACGTGTCACTTCGTGGGCGAAGATCAATGAAATAGTACTCATGGAGAGCTCGGCTGGACGGGTCATGCCGCGGATGTTCCAGCCCTCAGCGTTCGCACGTCCGGAGAAGCTGGTAACAGAACTCGCAAATACCAATCCTAGTCTTGCCGACTCCACGCCTCCCAGTTGATGGGTTGTTGCAACAGATCGAACCGATAAATAGACCAGGTACATCACCTGATTGACACTGAAAATTTCTAATGCCTGTCGAAGCGCGTCGATCGCGCAGTGGGTCCAGTCAGGGTTGTAACCGGACTTCGACAACAGCCACCCGGTGTATTGGGCCACCTCGGCGAGCGCCAGATCCTCCCAAAGCGCAAGAAGGGCTGATAGCGACTCGTCATCATCGAAGTCGACATCACTCCAAATTTCGTTGGCAATGTCGTGTCGACGCCGACAATCACCAGGTGTCCAGCGAATACGCCACGCCACACTGTCGAAACCATATTTCATCCAATCACGGGACAGCAGCCAATCATCGGCGTGTGCCAAAGAGAGTTCTGGCTCGATAACTCCCAGAGCTTGCAAGGATAGAAGGATGCGATGAGAGAAGTGCTCATGAGGAGCTAGCAGCTTCTGGAGTGCGTCCAGGGGTAAAAGGCGGGTCAACGAGGCATCTGCCGCCACGCGAACGGCGGCAGTGAAGTACAAGCTGGCGGTCAGATCACTCGGGTTCAAGGTTGGCCTTCGTCGTCTCGTGATTTGCACCGTTGTGCGAGTGCAATGGCTGCGGCAAACCGGCGATACTAAGGAAATCTTAGCTTGCGAGCAAATTTAATTTCATGGCTCAACCCGGAAGTCTGTATATAAGGCGCGATCGTCTCGCCGGTGGCTTATGGGGCCTCTTGATCGGTAATGCCCTGGGCGTGCCGTATGCGCACCACGATGTAGAGGAATTGGTCGCTATCGAGACGATCGACTTCGAACCTCCCGCAGGCTTCGACCGATCCTATGTGGATGTACCTCCACGAACATGGACCATGCAGGGAGCGCAGGCGTTGTGTCTTCTGCACGCGCTTCTCCTTCACGAGCAGTTTGGCCTGGATGATCTGACAGAGCGTGTGATCGGCTGGGCCGAGATGGGTCTTTATTCGGTCGACTCCTGTAAGCCCGCAAACGATCCCGATATGGCTGGTATGGTCCAGTCGCTATTGAACGCGCCTTCTGGCCACGCTTCACATGATGCGGTGCGTACCGATGACCGAAGTGCGTTGATCCGTATGCTTCCGCTCGTTCTCTGCCACCTTGGTAGCGAGGCGGAACTGGTTGCCAAGGCGATACAATTGTCCTCAACCAAGACAGCACACCGTTTCGCCAAGACCGTGTCCGTGATGTATGCCTTGTGGGCGCGCGCCGAACTGGATGCCATTCCTGCGCCATGGACCTATGCCGCGGCACGATTGCGCGAGCTAGGCCCAACGGCCGGGCTGGCTATGACGGATATTGAACAGGTGCTTGATCTTGAGCATGGAGGCTATGCTTCGGGCAGCAGCGACGTCATTGATAGCTTGTGGTCGGCACGGGTGGCGATGAATGAAACCAATAGCTATGCCGATGCCGTGCGTCGCGCGATTACTTTCGGAGGTGACACGGATATCACAGCGGCCGTGACGGGTGGCCTCGCCGGGCTCCGATATGGCATGTATGGCATTCCGGATATGTGGCGCGAGCAGCTACGCGGCAAAGAAAAAATAGACGACCGGCTCGTTGTGCTCCTGATCCATGCCACGCCGCGCCAAGCCCCCTGGATCAGCAAGGCGCGCAGTAGTCGCACCGATCCCTTACGCATCGGCACTATCCATCTGGTAGGCGGGGGCAAGATCGGCATCACCTTCTGCCCGGGCAAGAAACAGCCGTTTGCGGAGACGGGCGCGTGGAATCGTGACCTCGACACCGATCTCGAAGCCGTCAGGGCTTGGGGTGCCACGCATCTGGTGACGCTGATTGCCCCTTGGGAGTTTGTCGAGCTTGATGTTGTCGCGCTACCCAAGCGAGCCAAGGCGCACGGGCTGATATGGCACCACGCGCCGATTCTGGATGGGCATGCACCAGACATACTGCCGAAGGATTTCAAACAGGAAGAGTGGTTCGAGGGCAAGTGGCCTGTCATCCTTCCCCAACTTCATGAAGCACTCGATCGCGGTGAAGGCGTGGTCGTGCATTGCAAGGGCGGCTTGGGGCGGGCGGGCACCGTAGCCGCACTTTTGCTGGCAAGTCGTGACCCGGCACTGCCATTCGATGAAGTGGTCGAGCATGTACGCGAAGCACGACCGAATGCGATCGAAACAGTCGTTCAGGAGCGCTATCTGGCGACGCATCTCTCCGGATAGGCCGCTTTCCACACAGTAAGCATGAACGCTCAAATTTCAAATCGCCTTCACATGGCTAGGCGCAGCGTCTGTTCGTTGCGTCTGGCAACTCACTGTTGGAGACGGTCACATGGCTATTTCTCGTAAACCACTAGTTTCGATGCTCGGTTCATTAGGGCTCGCGCTGGTCATCAGTGGTGTCGCCGTGGCCCAGGACAGCACGCCCACAAGCGGTATGGACAAGATGGGTGCGATGCACTCGGACATGAAGGGTATGCACGACAACATGATGGGCATGCACATGATGCCAGCGACCGTGACGGCGGCCGATGCGAAGACCGGCATGGTCGGCGTGACTTCCGAAGGCATGGCTTTGAAGCTGCATTTCCCGCCCGCCACCATGGCCAGCCTGAAAGCCGGTGACAAGATCACGCTGCACATGGGTTTCAGCAAGCCGTGAGACAACTGCACCCACCTCCAGGGTTGAGCGTGTCAGGTCGCACGGGTAAGCTCGGCCCATGACCTTCTCGCTGCGTCTGCTCGCTCGTTCACGTCGTCTTCGGGCGATGGGCGTGCTGGCGTGGCTGATGCTGGTCATCAACTCATTGGCCGCTGCACCGATGGGCATGATGGGAGGCCCCCATTCCCATCCCATGCACGCAACGGTCGCGGCGGCCAGTGAACACTGTCATCACCACGTGGCCGTCAAGGGATCCCGATCCTGTTGCGACGATCAGACCGGTTGCTGTGGCGGCATGACGGGTCAAACCTGCAATTGTGCGGCGATGTGCAGTACCACGTTGCCACCCGCAACGGCTGTCGTTCTGGCCTCGGCCACGATTACTGCCAGCTATGCCATGCCACTGCCCAGCAGTGCGCCCGCGTTGAATACCGCCCCTCCGTTGCGACCACCGGCGGTCTGACTCTCCCTCATTGTTGATGAGCTTTGCTCGTGGTGGTCGCTCGTCGACCATCGTGGCAATCGGCTGTGATCGGTATCGACACGCGCGATACCACCCGCCCTGGAGAGATCCCATGAACCTGTTTTCCCCGCCCCCGGCAGATTTGTCGCGGCGTCGCTTCGTCCAAGGCGTGGCCATCGGTGGCGCGGTGGCCGGCTTGGGCCTGCTGCGCCCCTCGAACGTCTGGGCGCTGACCAGCCCCGGCCACCCCACGGTGTTGAGCGGTACCGACTTCGCGCTGGATATTGCCGAGACGCCGGTCAACTACACCGGCGCCACGCGCCTGGCCACCACCGTCAACGGCGGTATCCCCGGCCCGATCCTGCGTTGGAAGGAAGGCACCACGGTGAACCTGCGCGTCACCAACCGCTTGCGCGTGCCGACCTCGATCCATTGGCACGGCATCATCCTGCCGTTTCAGGAGGATGGTGTGCCGGGCATCAGTTTCGACGGCATTGCCCCCGGCGAAACGTTTCTCTACCAGTTCAAGGTGCGCCAGTCGGGCACCTATTGGTACCACTCACATTCGGGTTTTCAGGAACAGACTGGGCTGTATGGCCCACTGGTGATCGAACCGGCGGGCCCGGATCGCCATCCGACCGATCGCGACTACGTAGTGATACTGAGCGACTGGACCGATGAGGATCCCGAGCGCATCTACGCCAAGCTCAAGAAGCAGAGCGACTACTACAACTTCGCGCAGCCGACGGTGCCGGATTTCTTGCGCGACGTGCGCGAGAAGGGGCTGAGTCAAGCCTTGGCGATGCGCAAGATGTGGAACGAGATGCGCATGAACCCGACGGATCTGGGCGACGTTTCCGGTTACACCTACACCTACCTGATGAATGGTGCCGCGCCGGCCGGCAACTGGACCGGCATCTTCCGGCCAGGTGAAAAAATTCGGTTGCGTTTCATTAATGGCTCGGCATCGACCTTTTTCGACGTGCGCATCCCCGGCTTGAAGATGACGGTGATCGCGGCCGATGGCCAGGACGTGCAGCCGGTGGCGGTCGACGAATTCCGCATCGCGGTGGCGGAGACCTATGACGTCATCGTCGAACCGCAGGACGAGCGTGCATACACGCTGTTTGCCCAATCCATCGACCGCACCGGCTATGCGCGCGGCACGCTGGCACCGCGTGCGGGCATGCTCGCCGATGTGCCGGCGATGGACAAACGCGTGTGGCTCGGCATGCAGGACATGATGGGCGCGATGTCGATGGACGGCATGGGTCACGACAGCAGCCATGGCGCGGGCGCGGCGATGCCCGGCATGGATCACGCCGGCATGGATCACGGCAACATGGCCGGCATGGCGGCTGCACCCGCACCCGTGGTGCGCCACGCCCGTACCGAATACGGCCCCGGCGTGGACATGCATGTCGACATGCCGCGCACCAACCTCGACGATCCGGGCATCGGCCTGCGCGACAACGGCCGCCGCGTGCTGACCTACGCCGACCTGCACACCATCGGCGGCCCGATCGACACGCGCGAACCCGGTCGCGAGATCGAGCTGCACCTCACCGGCAACATGGAACGTTTCATCTGGTCGTTCGACGGCGTGAAGTTCTCCGACGCCAAACCGGTGCACTTCAACAGCGGCGAGCGCCTGCGCATCGTGCTGGTCAACGACACCATGATGAACCACCCGATTCATCTGCACGGCATGTGGAGCGAGCTGGAGAATCCGGACGGCCAATTTCAGGTGCGCAAACACACCATCAACGTGCAACCGGCGCAGCGCGTCACCTATGCGGTATCCGCCGACAACCCCGGCCGCTGGGCGTACCACTGTCATCTGCTGTATCACATGGAAGCGGGCATGTTCCGCGAGGTGGTCGTGTCATGAACATGAATCGTCCCGACACCTCAACTGTTCCGCACCGTTCGGTATTGCTGGCCGCGCTGCTGCTGGCGTTGCCACTGGCAGCCACAGCACAGAGCGCGCCCGCGTCCAGCAGCACATCATCGATGGACATAAGCTCCATGCCAGGCATGGATCACGGCAGTATGCCCGGTATGACCATGCCAGCCACTGCGAGCAGTACCGCGAAGCCGGCAACAAAAGCGCCCGCCGAGAAGGCCGTAAAGAAGTCCATCCCGGCCCCGTCGACTCCCGCTTCCCACGACATGGACGGTATGAAGGGCATGGGTCACAGCACCATGCCAGGCATGGACCACGGCGCGATGTCGGCCATGCCGATGCCCGCCAAGCCTGCCGCATCGGCGGCACCCATCGGTGACATGTCGGGGATGGATCACTCGTCGATGCCCGGCATGAGTTCGGGAGCGATGCAAGGGATGGACCACAGTGGCATGGCCGGCACGGATCACGGCGCGATGCCCAAAAAGGGACAAGGCGACATGGCCGACATGGGCGCGATGCCGGGCATGACGATGGGACCGATGCAGGGTGGCAGCGCGCCTGCGGATGCGCGCAGTGGCGATTATTCCGATGGTGACGCGGGTAGCCCCGTACAGGGGTTGCACATGCACGGCAGCGCGCCGTTCGGCATGCTGCTGATCGATCAACTGGAGGCGTTCCACGGCCGCGATGCCAACGGCCAGAGCTGGGAAGCCCAGGGCTGGTACGGCAACGACGAGAACAAGCTGTGGGTACGCACCGAAGGCGAGCGCAGTCGCGGCAAGCTGGAAGACGGTGACCTGGAGGCGTTCTGGAACCACAACATCGCCACGTTTTGGAGCACTCAGCTCGGTGTACGCCAAGAACTCGGTGAGGGGCCGAACCGTAGTTGGGCGGCCTTCGGCGTGCAGGGCCTGGCACCGTACTGGTTCGAACTGGAAGCGACCGGCTATGTGGGCGCCAACGGGCGCACGGCTGCGCGCCTGCGGGCTGAGTACGAGTTGCTGTTCACGCAGCGGTTGATCCTGCAGCCGGAAGCGGAGGTCAATCTCTACGGCAAGGACGATCCGCAGCGTCGGATCGGCAGCGGTGTCTCCGACGTGCAGTTTGGCCTGCGCCTGCGCTACGAGATCCGCCGGCAGTTCGCACCGTACATCGGGGTGAACTGGGTGCGTCGCATCGGCACCAGCGCCGACTACGCGCGGCAGGATCATCAACCCGTCCTCGATCGGCAAATCGTTGCCGGCGTTCGCATCTGGTTTTGAGGAGAAACATCATGAAGCAACACATCAAGCATCACAGCATCACGGTTGCCGTCGTTCTGGGCGTGCTGGCCATCGGCGCGGGCGCGTTTGTCTACTCCGGCATCTACAACATCGGCGCCGACGACCATCACACCAAGCCTGTGTTCGCGGTACTGCAGACCCTGCGTGAAAACTCCATTCATGCGCGCTCCAAGGACATCGTCGTGCCTGACCTCAACGATCCGCAGTTGATACTCAAGGGCGCCGGTCAATACGCAGCGATGTGCACCGGTTGCCATCTCAAGCCCGGCATGAAGGACTCGGAGATACGCCCGGGTCTGTACCCGCAACCGCCGAACCTGTCGCAGGTGCGGGTGGAGCCGAAGGAAGCGTTCTGGATCATCAAGCACGGCATCAAGATGAGCGCGATGCCCGCATGGGGTGGCAGCCATGACGACCCGACGATGTGGAGCATGGTCGCGTTTCTGCAGAAGCTGCCCGACATGACGCCGGCGCAATACAAGGACATGGTGGCTAGGGCTCCCGCGGATCACGACATGGACGACGAGGGTGGCCACAGTCATGGCGGGGCGGCCGATGAGGACGCCCACGGTGCCGCCGACATGAAGGGCATGGATATGTCAAGTGAAGCCGGTCACAGCCATGATGCGGCTGCGGAAGATGGTCACGATCATGAGGCAGCCGCCGCGCCCGCAGCCGAAGCCCCGTTTTCGCTGGACGGAATGAAGCCGAAGGCGGCACCCGCGGCCGAAGCGGTGGCGCAGGGGTTCCAGACGGCGTTGCAGCGCGGTGATCGCGCGGCCGTGCTCGCGCTACTAGCACCCGAAGTCACCATCAGCGAAGGCGGCCATACGCAGACGCACGACGAATATGCAAATGGCCACTTGGGTGAAGACATCGCGTTCCTGAAGGGTGCGAAGATCACGCCGGTCTCGCTGGGTTCGATGCCAATGGGCGACACCGCCATGGTCGGTAGCGAGAGCGACATCCAGGCCACGGCCAAAGGCAAATCGACCACGTTGCGCAGCCGCGAGCTGCTCAACCTCAAGAAGGACGGCAAGGACTGGAAGATCGTGTCCATCCAGTGGCAATCCGCACCGATACCGGGAGAATGACCGTGAAGCGAATGAGCATCTCAGTCAGGAATGCAAGAAACGTTTTGTTCTCAGCAATCTCGGTTGTTTCCTTCAGCGTGCTTGGTGCCTGCACCCACCCCGTCGATGCGCAGTCCAGCCAGCCATCCCCGGCGACAATCCATGCCGCAACAGCAAGCTCACGGGACGGGTCGCTTCCGGTCATGCTGGTGCACAAGAACGCCAGTTGCGGATGTTGTGGCGCATGGGTCGATCAAATGCGCGCCGCCGGCTTCAGCGTCGACGTGCGCAATGTCGACAACCTCGACCCGGTGAAAAGTCGCGTCGGCGTTCCGGCCAGCAAGGGTTCGTGCCATACCGCCGAAGTGGGCGGCTATTTCGTCGAAGGTCATGTGCCGGCGCTGGACATCAAGCGTCTCCTGGCTGAAAAGCCCGATGCCAAGGGCCTCGTCGTGCCGGGCATGCCGGCTGGCTCACCGGGCATGGAGATGCCCGATGGCAGCGTCCAGCCCTATGTTGTCGAGCTTGTTGCCCACGACGGCACCACTTCCGCCTTCGCTCGCCACGCGTATTGATACGTCGATCAACGTCAAGCCATTGCCGTTGTCACGGGAGGATGCATGAACACCCACCATCACCACACGGGCGCCGACAACAGACATGGCACCCACCTCGGCGTAGGGACAGCCGCGGTCGATCCGGTTTGTGGCATGCAGGTCGACCCGGATCAGACCGCCCATCACGCCGACCATGAAGGGGTAACGCACCATTTCTGCTCGGCGCGCTGCCTGGAACGCTTCGTGGCGGATCCGGCCAAATATCTGACCCGGCGACCCGATGACGCCCCCGCGCAGGCACCGGCGGGAACGATGTATGTCTGCCCGATGCATCCGCAGGTGCGCCAGGACGGCCCCGGCATCTGCCCGATCTGCGGCATGGCGCTGGAACCGGAGATGCCGGGATTGGACGATGAGGACCATCCCGAACTGCGTGATTTCAGCCACCGCTTCTGGTGGACCTTGCCGGCGACGCTGGTGGTGCTCGTGCTGGCGATGTTCGGCCACCACTTCCCCTGGTTACCGGTGGACACCCGAACCTGGATCGAGCTGATACTGACCACGCCGGTGGTGGTGTGGGCTGGCTGGCCATTCTTCGTTCGATGCGTACAGTCGGTCCGCAACCTCAGTCCCAACATGTGGACCCTGATCGGCATTGGCGTGGCGGCGGCGTTCGGCTACAGCATCGTGGCTACCATTGCACCGGGTCTGTTCCCCGAGTCGTTCCACGAACACGGCCGCGTGGGCGTCTACTTCGAAGCCGCTGCGGTGATCGTCTCGCTGACACTGCTCGGCCAGCTACTCGAGCTGCGTGCCCGCTCGAAGACATCAGCCGCCCTAAAGGCCCTGCTGGGGCTGGCGCCAAAGACCGCACGCCGCCTGCGCGACGATGGCGGCGAGGAGGATGTCGAACTCGGCCACGTCCACGTCGGTGACCGCCTGCGGGTACGCCCGGGTGAAAAGGTGCCGGTGGACGGCGAAGTGATCGAAGGGCGCTCCCATGTCGACGAGTCGATGCTGACCGGGGAGCCCGTCCCGGTCGAAAAGACCATCGGCTCCAGCGTGATCGGCGCGACCCTCAACGGCACCGGCAGCCTGGTGATCCGGGCGGAGAAAGTCGGTTCGGCGACGGTGCTGTCGCAGATCGTGCAACTGGTCGCGCAGGCGCAACGCTCGCGCGCACCGATGCAGCGCATGGCCGACAAGGTGGCTTTCTGGTTCGTGCTGGCGGTCCTGGCGACCGCCGTCGCGACATTCTTCGTGTGGGGGCTGTTCGGCCCGGAGCCGTCGTGGACGTTCGCGGTTCTCAACGCGATCTCGGTACTGATCATCGCCTGCCCCTGCGCGCTAGGACTGGCCACGCCGATGTCGATCATGGTGGCGACCGGCCGCGCCGCCGGGGAAGGCGTGTTGTTCCGCGATGCCGAGGCGATTGAGAACCTCCGCAAGATCGACACCCTGATCGTGGACAAGACCGGAACCCTGACCGAGGGACGCCCGGCGTTCCACAGCGCGCTCGCGGCCGAAGGGTTCACCGAGCAGGAGGTGCTGCGCCTGGCGGCCAGCCTCGATCAGGGCAGCGAGCACCCACTGGCCGACGCGATCGTCGCGGAAGCCCGCCGTCGTGACCTGACGCTGGAAACGCCGGAGAGCTTCGAGTCATCCACCGGTATTGGGGTACGCGGCAAGGTGGGTGGCGCCATCCTGGCGATCGGCAATACCGCGCTGATGCACGAGGTCGGGGTCGATGCCTCCGTTCTTTCCATCCCGGCCGAAGAGCTGCGCCGAGCCGGCGCCAGCGTGATGTATCTGGCGGTGGATGGCGTCCTGGCGGGCCTGCTCGCGGTGTCCGACCCGATCAAGGCCACCACCACCGACGCCATCGCGGCGCTGCACGGTGCGGGCCTGAAAATCGTGATGGCCACCGGCGACGGCGTCACCACGGCTCGTGCGGTCGCACGCACCTTGGGCATCGACGAAGTTCATGGCGAGGTCCGCCCGAAGGACAAAATCGACCTTGTACAACAGCTGCAAGCCAAGGGACACAGGGTCGCGATGGCCGGCGACGGGATCAACGACGCACCTGCGCTTGCCGGAGCCGATGTCGGCATCGCGATGGGCACCGGTACCGACGTGGCGATGTCGAGTGCGCAGGTGACACTGGTGAAGGGCGACTTACGTGGCATCGTGCGGGCACGGTCGATCTCCAACGATACCGTGACCAACATGAAGCAGAACTTGGGCTTTGCGTTCCTCTACAACGCACTGGGCGTACCGATCGCGGCAGGCGTGCTGTACCCCCTGACAGGCCTGTTGCTTAGCCCGATGGTCGCCGCTTTGGCGATGAGTTTGAGCTCCGTGTCGGTGGTTGCCAACGCATTGCGGCTGGGCCGAAAGCGGCATGACTGAGATGATCAACGCCGGCGAGTGGAGCAAAGCGAACCCAACTCGATGCCTTCACCGGCACGCGGGAGTACGCCACCATGTGTTTCCTTCCTCACGCCCGGCGCTGGCGACCACCCCGTTCTCCAGGAGGGCCGGGGTTGGCCGGCGAGAACAGCGAAGGAGACCGGGCCGACAATCTGTAGTTGATTCAGGTCAATGAAATTCTTGGTATTTTGGAGATATAGTGTTGCCTATGGCCCGCCCTTTCCGCATGCATCGCACCACACGTCGCCGCCTTATCTGGCTGGTGACGCTGCTGATGCTTTGGCAGCAGACGGCACTGGCTGCCTACGTTTGTCCGACGGTCCCCGAAGCGACACCGGCGGCTGCGCTGATGACTTCGATGCCGGGCATGGACGGTGGTTGTACGCAGAATCAGGATGCCCCCGCCAACCCGCTGTGCCAAAAGCATTGCACGCCCGATCACGCGACGCAGGTTGAAGCGCATACGGCGGCGGTGCCATTGAGCGTATTGCCGGCAATGCCATCGATGCTGATGACGCCCGCCGTCGTTGCGCTGCCATCGAATCGCGCGCTCCAACGTGCCGGGCATCTGCGCGCGCCACCACCTCCGCCCATGCTGTTGTTCTGCTCACTCCTGATCTGATCTGACACGTTGCGGCATTGACGTACGTGGCGTCGCGCCTGCATGGCGCGACGTAAACCACAGATTGACGGAGTATTCACCCATGTTGTCCTTTCACTTTGCCCGGCGCCTGATGGTGTCGGGTCTGGCCGCGCTCCTGTTGGGGGCCTTGGCCACGACGGCCTGTGCCATCGAGCCACCGCTGACGCTTGAGGCGGCCGTTCGGCAAGGCTTGGCGCGGGCGCCACAACTTGAAGCGCGTACCGCCGATACGGCGGCAGCCCGCGAGGAAGGCGCGCGTGCCGGGCAGTTGCCGGATCCCACCCTGACGCTCGGGCTTTCCAATTTCCCTGTCACCAGTCCGGGGGCTTTCAGCCTGCGCTCGGACGGCATGACCATGCGCACCGTGGGCGTGATGCAGACGATTCCATCGCGAGCGGCGCGCGACGCCGAGCGCGGTTTGGCCGCGGCGCAGATTGATGCGTCCGAAGCCGATTACGTCGGCGCGGCCCAAACGGTGCGCGAACGCATTGCCGATGCGTGGATCGAGGTATGGGCCACACAACAGAAGCGTGCGCTGCTGGGCGAGTTGCGCGACGAAAGCGCATTAGCCGTGCAGATCGCGCAGGCGCGGCTGCGTGGCGGGGACGGCAGCGCCACCGACGCGCTGGCGGCGCGCACGGATGCGGCCACACTGGACAACCGACTGGAGGCCGTTGACGCCGACCTCGCCGCAGCACGTGCGGGGTTGCAGCGTTGGCTTGGTGAGGACGCGGCCACCGTGGCCGACGCGCCTGATTTCGAGGTGCTGCCGGTAGCGCCAGCCCTGCTTGAGCAAGCCATTGATCAGCAGGCGCCCATGCGCGTGTGGCAAGCGCGCGAACAGGTAGCTGAGGCCGCACTCGCCCGGGCACGGGCTGCCAAACACCCCGATTGGAACGTGTCGGTGGACTATGGCCGCCGTGCACCGTATCTCTCGGACATGGTGACCTTGCAGGTGGGTGTGAGCCTGCCGTTGTTCACGCGCAACCGGCAGGATCGCGGAATCAGCGCCAAGCAGGCGCAATGGGATGCGGTGCAGGCCGATCACGAAGATGCGCGTCGCGCCCAGCGCGAAGCGGTGGCGCGTGCGGTGGTGAATTGGCAGGGTTGGGGACGACAAGTCCAGCGCTATCAGGACACGTTGCTGCCACTCGCACGGGATCGTGCACGCACGGCGCTGGCCAGCTACCGCGGTGGTGGTGCACTGCAGCCGTGGCTCGATGCCCGTCGCGATGAAATCGAACAGCGGCTGGCCTACGCCGAGGCGCTGGCGACCCATGCGCGCCTGTGGGCCGCGCTGGCCTATCTGCTACCCAATTCGGAGACGATGCCATGAAGCGTGCGCCCGTGAAACCTGCCCTGATGATTTTCGCCGGCGTCTTGCTCGTGGCGGTACTGCTGGTGGTTGGCTATCTCGGCGGCCGCTCGCGTGCGCCGGCGTCGGCTGGCAACGCGGCATCCGCACCGGAAGCCGGTGGTAAAAAAGTCCTGTATTGGTACGACACAATGGTGCCGCAGCAACACTTCGACAAGCCGGGCCTGTCGCCGATGGGCATGCAGATGGTGCCCAAGTATGCCGATGAAGGGGCGGCCAAGGATATCGTCCGGATCGATCCGGCGACGGTACAGAACCTGGGCGTTCGCACGGCTCCGGTGGAGCGGCGGGTGCTGGCTTCGGCCATCCGGGTGCCAGGAACCATCACCTGGAATCTGCGCCAAGCCACCATCATCAGTGCCCGCGTTGATGCGGTGGTGAGCAAGCTGGACGTACGCGCACCGTACACCGAGGTCAAAGCGGGTGAGCCACTGGCCGAATTGCTGGCGCCGCAATGGAATAGTGCGCTGGCGGAATATCGCGCGCTGGAGCAGGCGCGGTCCGCCGACGCGCGCGAGCTGCGCTCCGCAGCGCGGCAACGCCTGCAGGTGCTGGGTCTGACTCCGGCAGATATTCAGTCATCGCGTCATGGTGCGGGTGCGGCGATCACACTGCACGCTCCGCAGGCGGGCGTCGTCACGACACTGGATGTGCGTGAAGGCCAGCGCGTCACGGCTGGTCAGACCTTGATGACAGTGAATGGCCTGTCCACCGTGTGGATCGAGGCGGCCCTGCCGCAGGCCGCGGCGGGTACGGTGCGCAGCGGCACGCCGGTGGTGGTCACGGTCGATGCGCTGCCGGGTCGGTCGTTCCACGGCACCGTGGAAACCTTGCTGCCGGATGTGGATGCGGTGACGCGCACCCAGCGCGCGCGCATCGTGCTCGACAATCCCGACGGTGCCTTGAGTCCGGGCATGTTCGCTACCGTGCAACTCAACCCGACTCCGGACGCGGCCGTACCGGTGGTGCCGGACGACGCGCTGATCGCGACGGGCACCCACACGCGAGTCATTCTCGCCGAGGGAGATGGCCATTTCCGTGCCGTATCGGTGCGCATCGGGCGTGCGGCCGGCGGCTATACGGAAATTCTCGACGGCCTCGCGGGGGGCGAGAAAGTCGTGGTTTCCGGCCAATTCCTGATCGATTCGGAGGCGAGCCTGTCCGGTGCGTTGGAACGTCTGAATGACACCACCGCCAAACCGGTACCGGCCGCAAGTGCACCGATGCCGGGCATGCCGATGGGAGGCAAACCATGATCGCCGCCCTGATTCGCGCGGCGATCGCACATCGGGTGTTTGTGCTGTTGGCTGCACTGGCCTTGGCCCTGATGGGCATGTTCTCGGTGACGCGCACGCCGGTCGACGCGCTGCCCGACCTGTCCGACACCCAGGTGATCATCCGCACCAGCTACCCGGGCCAATCGCCGCAGGTGGTCGAGGATCAGGTCACCTATCCGCTGGCCACCACCATGCTGTCGGTGCCCGGCGCGACCACGGTGCGCGCGTTTTCGTTCTTCGGCGACTCCTACGTCGATGTGTTGTTCGATGACAGCACCGACCTGTACTGGGCCCGCTCGCGCGTGCTGGAGTACCTGAGCCAGGCGCGGGATCGCCTGCCGGCCGGCGTCACGCCCGCTCTCGGCCCTGATGCCACGGGACTCGGCTGGATCTACGAGTACGCGCTGATCGATCGCACCGGCAAACACGATCTCGGCCAGCTGCGCGCGCTGCAGGACTGGTTCCTGCGCTATCAGCTCAAGACCGTGCCGAACGTCGCCGAGGTCGCCACCTTGGGCGGTATGGAGCGGGCGTGGCAGATCGTGCCCGATCCGCAGGCGCTGGCGGCGCGCGGAATCACCGTGGCGCAGTTGGTCGATGCCGTGCGCAGCGCCAATGGTGCCAACGGCGGTTCGGTGATCGAACAAGGCGAAGCGGAGCTGATGGTGCGCAGCGAAGGCTACCTGAAGAGCCGCACGGACTTCGAAAACGTGCCCATCACCGTCAACGCCGGCGGCGTCCCGGTGCTGCTGCGCGACGTGGCCACGGTGCGCCGTGGCCCGACGTTCCGCCGCGGCATCGCCGAACTGGACGGGCAAGGCGAAGTGGTCGGCGGCATCATCGTGATGCGCACGGGCAAGAACGCGAAGGCCACCATCGCCGCCGTGAAAGCACGACTGGCGGAACTGCAGCGCAGCCTGCCGGCCGGCGTCGAGATCGTGCCCACCTACGACCGCTCGCAGCTGATCGACGCCGCGGTGAGCAATCTGTGGAGCAAGTTGTTCGAAGAATTCCTGGTGGTGACGCTGGTCTGCGTGTTGTTCCTGGGGCACCTGCGCTCGGCGCTGGTGGCCGTGATCACGCTGCCGCTGGGCGTGTTGGTTGCCTTCATTGCCCTGCATCTGCAAGGCGTCACGGCGAACCTGATGTCGCTCGGCGGTATCGCGATCGCGATCGGCGCGATGGTGGATGCGGCGATCGTGATGATCGAGAACGCGCACAAGCATCTGGAACATTGGCGTGACGCGAACGACGGACGTGAACCGCAAGGTGCGCAGCGGTGGTCGCTGATCGGCGATGCCGCCGCCGAGGTGGGGCCCGCACTGTTTGTGAGCCTGTTGATCATCGCGCTGTCGTTCGTGCCGGTCTTTGCGCTGCAGGGCCAGGAAGGCAAGCTGTTCAAGCCGCTGGCCTTCACCAAGACCTATGCGATGGCGGCAGCGGCCGGTCTGGCGGTGACCCTGGTACCGGTGCTGATGGGCTATTTGATCCGCGGACGCGTCCGGGCCGAGCGCGACAATCCGCTCAACCGGGGTTTGATCCATGGCTATCGGCCCCTCCTCGAAGCCGTACTGCGCTATCCGAAAGCGACCCTGGTGCTGGCCGGTGTGCTGCTGCTCACCGCGGTCATTCCGATGACCAAGCTCGGCAGCGAGTTCATGCCCGCGATGGACGAAGGCACGTTGTTGTACATGCCTACCGCACTGCCAGGCTTGTCCGCTGGCAAGGCCTCGCAGTTGCTGCAGTTGACCGACCGCATGATCAAGACCGTGCCCGAGGTTGATCATGTGTTTGGCAAGGCGGGGCGCGCCGAAACGGCCACCGATCCGGCGCCGCTGGAAATGTTCGAGACCGCGATCACCTTCAAGCCGAAGGACCAGTGGCGGCCCGGCATGACGATGGACAAGATCAAGGCGGAACTGGACAAGGCCGTGCGCGTGCCGGGGCTGACCAACCTGTTCGTGCCGCCGATCCGCAACCGCATCGATATGCTCTCCACCGGTATCAAGAGCCCGATCGGCATCAAGGTGCTGGGTACCGATCTGGCCACGCTGCAGATCGTGGCCGATCGGATCGAGACGGTGGCGAAGACCGTGCCCGGTGTCAGTTCGGCGATTGCCGAGCGTCCGACCAGTGGCCGCTACGTCGACGTGCACATCCGCCGCGACGCCGCGGCGCGCTACGGGTTGACCCAGGAGCGCGTGCAGCAACTGATCGCAACCGTGGTCGGCGGCGATCCGATCGGTCAGACCATTGAAGGGCGCGAACGTTATCCCATCGTGGTGCGCTACCCGCGTGCCGAGCGCGATTCCATCGGAGCGCTGCGGCAGTTGCCGATCGTCGCGCCCGACGGCGCGCAGATCACGCTGGGCCAGATCGCCGACATTGCCGTGGAAGCCGGACCGTCCATGCTGAAAAGCGAGGGCGGCCAGTTGGCCACGTATGTCTACGTCGATACGGCCGGCAGCGATTTGGGCACGGTGGTGGCCAACCTGCAACGCGCGGTGGCGCAGCAAGTCAAATTGCCGCCGGGTACGACCGTGGCGTGGTCCGGTCAGTTCGAATACCTGGCCAGTGCCATGGAAAGACTCAAGGTGGTGGTGCCGATTGCGCTGGTGATCATTTTTCTATTGATCTATGCCGTGTTCCGGCGCGTGAGCGAAGCCGCGCTGATCATGGCCAGCGTGCCGTTGGCACTGGTCGGCGGCCTGTGGCTGATCTGGCTGCTTGGGCATGCGGTGTCGGTGGCCACGATCATCGGCTTCATCGCGCTGGCGGGCGTCGCTGCCGAATTCGGCGTGGTGATGCTGCTTTACCTGCACCATGCCTGGGAGCACCAACTGGCGCTCGATCCCCACGCCGGCCCGGAAGCGCTGGACGAAGCGATCCGCGAAGGTGCCGTGCAGCGCGTGCGCCCGAAGGCGATGACCGTCGCGGTGATCCTCGCCGGCCTGTTTCCGATCCTGCTCGGCCATGGCGCCGGCTCGGAAGTGATGCAGCGCATAGCCGCCCCGATGATCGGCGGCATGGTCACTGCACCCTTGCTGTCCATGCTCGTTATACCCGCAGCGTACCGCCTGCTGGTTCGTTATCGGCTGCGTAAAGCCAGCAAGGCAAACGCCACACTTCACCCCAACCCACAAGGAAACTGACCCATGAAAATGCCATACATCACCCTCGCGATCACCGCTGCGCTGTTCACTGCTCCGGTGTTTGCCAACCCTCAGCAGATGGATCCCAACATGCCGGGCATGGCTGGGATGCACGAAGCCACACCCGCCGATGTGCAGGGCGTGGGCGTAGTCAAGGCGGTCGATACCGCCAAGAACACCATCACGCTGCAGCACGAGGCGATTGCCGCGATCGGCTGGCCGGCCATGACGATGCCGTTCAAGGTGGCTTCACCGGAGCTACTGAAGCACGTGAAGGTGGGCGACAAGGTGCAGTTCACCTTCCGTCAGGCCAGCACAGGCAGCACGGTGACGGCGATCCGTCCGGCACGTTGACAGACCACGTCGCCGGCTGGCCTTCAACTGTCGAGGGCCAGCCGGCGGTCGTGAAGGCAGTACCGCCACGCACGTTATGCGTGCGCGTGGCGGTGTTTGTTGCGGTTGTCATTTATGGAGAACGACCATGAAATCGTTTGCTGCTTGTCTCAGCCTCCCGCTGCTGCTCGCGGGCCTCACCATGGGTAGCGTCGCGTACGCGGCCGATTCTTACACCGATGGTTGGGTTGGCCATGTGGATGGCCAGCGTTTGGACGTCTGTTATCGAGTCACGCCGCTGCCGGCGGTTGGTGCGCGACTGGAGGTCCTGCGGACATCCTTCGTGATTCCCAACAAAGGGCTGCCCCGCCAACAGTTCGCGGTGGCGGGGTATGCCACGGTAACGTCGATCATCGACGCGCACTGCGTGCGTGCCGAGCTGACCCAGGGCACGGCGAAGCGGACCGATCACGCGCGGCGCGCGGACTGAACGGACACGACGACAAGGCCGCCAAAGCATGTTCCGCGGCGCCCACGGCGGAGCGGTCAGGGCGTGGCTACAACATCCAGCCGACGCACTTCACCGGCGTCATGCCTGTCGCATCCTGCCTGCCGCCATTTCAGCAGGCATGCAACGAGGCGATCAGCGGGCAGGACACCCTCACTAAGGGAAAACCCTATTACAGCGAAAGGAGAAGCGGATCCGTTTGGATCGATGAAATTCTCTCCGCGCATAAGGCACGGGCCACGCTTGAAGACGGTTTAGCTTCGATGGGCGAGTTGGTGGAATTTCGTCATGAGCCGTAGACCCTGTCGCGCATCGTTCGGAGAGTGCCTTCCGCCATCGATGCGTGGAGCCCGCCTATCACTCAGAAGAACGTTTAGGCGTGTCCGTGGGCGCGTTGTAGTGGGTCCAGAGAAGTGATGGTACCTACGGCAGGAGCATCCAATAAAACCTCTTGACTCTGGGGTTAACTTGAAGGTTTAGCCTGGGACTATCGCGATATGGCCCGACAGCGGTTCGCCTCGTTGCCGCGCCGAGAGAGAGTCGAGGGCGATAGCCATTCAAGGAGCAAACCATGAACACGAAACGCAAAGTGGAAGTATTCAGTGCCGGCTGCGCAGTCTGCGATGAGGCAGTGGCGCTGGTCGAGCGTGTGGCCTGTTCGTCCTGCGAGGTCACCGTGCACGACATGAAGGACATCAACGCCGCCAAACGGGCAAAGACCCTTGGCATTCGATCGGTGCCGGCCGTGGTCATCGATGGCAAGCTCGCGGCCTGCTGTGAAGGACGCGGGATCGACGAAGCGATCCTGCGCGTTGCGGGTCTGGGTCGGTCCTCGTAACCGGTGGGTGACCAGCCGGGGAGTCGCCGAAAGGCTCCGCGGCCGGTCACCACTTATTTTTTTTAATTGCCCATCACCATCGAGATCATCATGTTCACGATCGGCAAATTGGCCGGCCTCGCCTCCATCAGCACTGAGGCCCTGCGTTACTACGAGCAGGAAGGATTGATCGTACCGGATGCGAAGAGCGGCGCCGGCTATCGGCTCTACCGACCAGAGTCCGTGCAACGCGTCGGCTTCATTCGTCAGGCGCAGCAATGTGGTTTCACGCTGGCCGAAATTCGCGAGCTGCTGGCATTGCGATCCGAGCAGGCCGCTTGCTGTGGGGACGTGCGCCGACTTGCCATCGAAAAAAAGTTGCGGATCGAAGGCAAGATACGGCTCATGAAGTCGATGTCGAAAGCACTCGACAAACTGATCAACGATTGCAGCGAGGAAAGTCATCCCGTCGTCGAGTGCCCGATCCTCGCTGGGCTGGAAAAAGCCAACATTGCAACGACGACTGGCCGATGACTGCATGAAGCTCGAACTTTTCTACTCGCCTGGCTGCGTCCGCTGTGCCGAAGCGCGCGATGGCCTCAAGACCGCTGCGTTTGAGATCGTCGCGGATTTGGAGTGGCGGGAACTCAATGTGCTCGATGAGCTGGACTACGCCGTGCAATTGGGCGTTCTGACGTTGCCGGCGGTCGCCATTGACGGCGAGCTGGTCTTCACCTCGTTGCCCACCCAACGGCAGCTCCGGGTAGCGCTTTCCGAACGCTGCAAGAAAGTGAATTAACGTGGACGTCGACTCGCTTCGCTTCGCCTTTGAACACGCCGGTCCCGCAGCCATCGTGGCCAGTTTTCTTGCGGGCTTGGTTTTCAGTTTCAATCCGGTAGCAATGGCTGCCATCCCGGTCTCGCTGGCCTATGTGACCAAAGCCCGCACGAGCCGGCAGGCATTTGTCTTCGCCGCCATGTTCATTCTCGGGATGGTCGTGATCCATGTCGTGCTCGGCCTCGTCGCCGGATTCGGCGGCTTGGGCGTACAGAAGCTGCTGGATCGCAAGTGGGGCGTGCTGATCGGTCCGGTGCTGATCGTACTCGGACTGATGTGGCCGGGATGGCTACGCATTCCGCTGCCAGCGTTTGCCTTCAAAGTGAAGCGCCCGAACAGTTCCTTCGGCGCGTTCCTTCTGGGCGTCCCTTTTTCAATCGCGATCTGCCCGATATGCACGCCAGCGTTGGCCGTGCTGTTGGGGGTGGTAGCAAGTCTCGGATCGCCCTGGCTTGGCGCATTGCTGTTGCTGGCCTTTGCATTGGGGCGTGCCGTACCACTGGCCGTGGGTGCGTGGTCGCTGGGCTGGCTGGAGAACCTCCGGTTCGTCTCGGCCTACCGTCGTGTCTTCGAAATTGCCGGTGCGGCGACCCTCATCGCTACAGGGCTGTACATGCTCAATGCGTACTTCTTCTGGCTACCGGCTTTGGCGAGCTGAATTGACGTCAAGGACACGAGCTTCCCATAGAGCGAACCAGACAGCCCATCTCGAATGAATTTGATTGCGCACATAGGCGAAGCCTGATGCTGACCACAACCGACGAACGCGAACGCCTGCTCAGGGCGCTCGCGCTGGCAACCTTCATCATCTTTTTTCAGGCTTACATGGTGGCGCCGATCATTCCGGTGCTGTCGACAAGCTTTGGAACGTCCGTCCAAGCGATTGGCGTGATTGTTCCCGCCTACCTCATCCCTTACGGCGTGGCGACGCTGGTCTTTGGGCTCCTTGCGGATCGAATCGGCATTCAGCGTCTCATCTTTGCGTCGCTGGCTATGTTCGCGGTGCTTACGGCACTCACCGCAGGCGCGCAATCGATCGGGCAGCTGACGCTGTGGCGTACCCTGACCGGCCTGGGTGCCAGTGGCGTCGTGCCGCTCGCCTTGGTGCTCATCGGCAGCCTGTATCCGTACGAACAACGTGGACGGCCCCTCGGCTGGCTGTTCGGAGCGATGGCCGGTGGCATGGCTTTCGGCTCGACTTTCGGTGCCGTGCTGGAGCCTCTGCTTGGTTGGCGCGGCCTCTTTGTTTTGGTCGCCTTGGCCGCCGTGGGTGTGTTCGTGGTGTTGCTGCTCCACCGTTCACTTATTTCGTCGACGAGGAAGGCTGTTCCCGAGACGATGGAAGAGTTATTCCGCGGATATCGCGATCTCATCGGCACTCCGCGAGGGCAGCGCACTTATGGCTATGTTTTCGTCAATTCGATTTTTCACTCTGGCGTCTTCACGTGGCTCGGTGTCTATTTCGAGCAGCGTTACGGTCTTGGTCCGGTAGGGATTGGTGTAGCCCTGCTCGGTTACGGGATTCCTGGTTTCTTGTTCGGCCCGCTGATCGGCCGGGTCGCCGACCGCTGGGGGCGCGCCAGGTTGTTGCCCATCGGGCTCGGGTTGGGTGCCCTAGGTGCGGCTACCCTGATTTTCAATGGTCCCCTGATACTCGCGATTGTGGCCGTGACTGTCCTTTCTCTCGGCTACGACATGACGCAGCCCCTCTTCGGGGGCATCGTCACCGCGCTTGGAGGAAAGCGCCCGGGACAGGCGATGGGCTTGAACGTCTTCGCACTGTTCGCTGGATTCGGCGTGGGTAGCCTCCTGTTCGGCGAGGCGCTTCGGCTTGGGTTCGGGATGGCGCTTGGCATCTTCGTCATGGTTCAAGCGTTGGCGACCGCGCTGTCCATCGGATGGTTCAGCGCGGAGATTCCGCTCAGTAGCGCGCCGGAAGAGGCCAATACGAGGGCGGAAGGCATACACTGAACGCAGCTCACGTGTTCAGGTGCCCGAGCAGCGCCGTCGTCATCTTCGCATCGCCGAAGACGGCAGCGGTGTCGCGTCCGCCATCCAGCTGAATCGAAGCTGTTGCGTCTCGTGACCAGCCAGCAGAATGGCCGCTTCATCTACTACGCCCCCGCGATCGAAGCCATGAACGACCTGATTGACTATCGCGCCGACCATTGCTGCAGTCACTCCGGCGGTAGCTGCGCAGTCGCCACGACCTCATGCAAGCCAACGACTGCCGCCACCAAACCAAAGCGTAAAGTCCGGACTGCATAGCTCAAAACGTCCCGCGTATCGCCCCAAGATCACGTCAGGCACGTCGGTCAGCAACGCCAACACGAAAGTGATCGAGACGTGCGCTCAGACCATGTAGCCAATGTCGAAGGCGCCCGTTGGGTAGGCGAATATCGTGTTCTTCAGGTCCGCAGCGGTGAGATCGTGGCGGATCGCTAGTGCGAAGAGATTGATGACCTCCTCTGCATGCGGACCCACGAGATGGGCACCCAAAATGCGGTCGCTAGCCTCGTCCACCAACACCTTGAATCCGTAGACGGGCTCGGCCGCTTGGCGTGCCGTGAACCAGTCTGAGGCCTTTTGCGATTTCATCGTGAACTTCAGCCCTTGTTCGCGGGCTTTGGCTTCGCTCAGCCCCACGGTCGCCATGGGCGGGATGGTGAAGACGACGCTCGGCACACCTCGATAATCAGGTAGCCGATGATTGCCTTTGAGGAGATTGGCGGCCACCACGTGGGCGTCGTGGCTCGATACGGGTGTCAACGGCGGCCCTACCTGGGCGGCATCTCCCGCAGCGAAAACGGCAGGATTGGACACGCTCTGCAGGTATTCGTTGAGAATCAGACGGCCGTGATCATTGGCGATCCCTGCCGCTTCGAGGTCAAGCGACTCCAGTGCAGGCGCTCGCCCGGCGGCGTGGACGACGAGATCGGCATCGATCGTCGTTGTCTCACCATGGGAAGTTGAACGCACACGGAAGCCGGCGGCTGTTTTTTCGATCGCGGTGACCGTGGTTTCCAGACGCACATCCACGCCGAGGATATCGAACGCCGGCATGAGCCAGCCGACGAGGTCGGGGTCAAAGCCATTCAACAGGCGCGCGCCGTGCTGAAGAATGGTCACCTGCGCACCGGCGCGAGCCGCGATGTGCGAGAACTCGGCAGCGATGTAGCCACCACCGACGAGCACGATGCGTCTTGGTAGCGCCGGCAGCGCCAGGAAGTCCTCGTTGGTGACCAGGTGCTCTTCGCCCGGGATATGCAGTTTGACGGGCTCCGCACCGGAGGCAATCACTACGTGTTTGGCATCGAGGCGATCCTCACCGACCGCGATGGTGTTGGGGCCCGTGAACCGGGCTTGCCCATGATAGGTATCGATCCCTTTTTCGCGATACCGCTGTTCATGGTTCGCCGGCACGGGATCGGTGAAGCTGCGCTTGAACGCCATCAAATCGGGCCAATCGATCGTGACGTTTCCGGCCACGCCCTTGCCCTGCATCCGACGGACGTGGTCGGTGGCCTCCACACCGCCGATGAGCATCTTTTTGGGATCACAACCACGCAAGGCGCAGGTGCCACCGAAGGGACGGCAATCGATAACCGCAACGCGCCAACCGGCTGCGCGAATCCGCTTCGCAGCCACCATGGCCGCTGTTCCGGTCCCAATCACCACAAGATCGTATGGCTTGGCCATGGCGCCTCTCCAGTAATTAACGGTAAGCGGATCGTTGCTGGTAACGCGTGACGGCCATTTCAATTCAATCTGATTTTCCAACGCCTATGATCGAGATTTCGACGTCCAATGGTCGCCTCGTATTTATCCCGCGCAACACGAAAGTTGCGTTACATCCTTGGTGAAGGTCTGTGCCGCCAGCTTCAAGCCCTCGACCATCGTCAGGTACGGGAACAACTGGTCGGCGAGTTCCTGCACCGTCATGCGTGCCCGGATGGCAAGTGCAGCAGCCTGGATGATCTCGCCCGCTTCGGGCGTGACCGCCTGCACGCCGATGAGCCGGCCGCTGCCGGCCTCGGCGACCAGCTTGATAAACCCGTGGGTGTCGAAGTTGACGAGTGCCCGCGGCACGTTGTCGAGTGAAAGCGTGCGGCTATCGGTCTGCATACCTTTCAGGTGAGCCTCCGCTTCGCTGTAGCCCACGGTCGCCACTTGGGGCTCGGTGAACACCACCGCCGGCATGGTCGTGAGATCCAGGGTTGCTTCACCGCCGGTCATATTGATGGCCGCGCGCGTGCCGGCGGCCGCCGCCACGTAGACGAACTGCGGCTGGTCGGTGCAGTCGCCAGCGGCGTAGATGTGCGACACATTGGTGCGCATACCGCGGTCGATCACGATGGCGTTCTGTGCATTGACCGCGATGGCCGCTGAGTCTAGCTCCAGGCCGCGCGTATTGGCTGTGCGGCCGGTAGCGACGAGCAGTTGATCGGCGCGCACTTCGCCGTGTTCGGTCGTGAGCACGAATTCACCGTTCGTATAGGTGACCCGGCTTGCTTGGGTATGCTCCAGCACCTTGATGCCTTCGGCGCGGAACGCGATCGTGATGGCCTCACCGATCGCCGGATCTTCACGGAAGAACAAGGTGCTACGCGCCAGGATCGTCACCTGACTGCCCAGCCGGGCAAACGCCTGCGCCAGTTCCACGGCGACCACCGACGAGCCGATGACGGCGAGCCGTGGTGGCATGGCGCCGCTCACCAGCGCCTCGGTGGACGTCCAGTACGGCGTTTCCTTCAAGCCCGGGATGGGCGGAACCGCCGCGCTGGCACCGGTGGCGATGAGGCAGCGATCGAAGGAGACCTCCGATTCATCCCCCGCCGTCGACTTGACGATCAGCGTGCGTGCGTCCTTGAAACGCGCTTCGCCACGCAGCAGCTGGATGTTGGGGCTGGTGTCGAGAATGCCCTCGTACTTGGCGTGACGCAGTTCGTCGACGCGGCCTTGCTGCTGGGCGAGCAGCCGGTCACGCCGTATCACCGGCATCGTGTTGGAGATGCCGGCATCGAAGGGACTGGTCCGACGAAGATGCGCCACGTGCGCCGCGCGGATCATGATCTTCGAGGGCACGCAGCCGATATTGACGCAGGTGCCGCCGATGGTGCCGCGCTCGATGACCGTCACGTGAGCACCGAGTTCCGCGGCCTTGAGTGCCGCCGCCATGGCGGCGCCGCCCGTGCCGATGATGGCGATGCGCAGCCGCTGTTCGGCATCGGTGGGCTTGGCGCCGATATCGCCACGGGGCTTGAACAAACCACCCAACGAGTCCAACGCTTGGTTGAGCCTGGACGGCTTGGCCGCGGATGAGTCGGGGTGCGATAGCGGGGCCGCAGCGACGCGATAGTTTTTCGGCAAGGTCGCGTTGAGTTGCTCCAGACTCACGGGCTCGATGCTGCGGATATGCACCACGCCTTGCGGGTAGGCGACGTCGGCCGCGACGATGTCGGTGAGCGTCTTGAGTGCCTTTTCGACATGCCGGGCACAATCCGCGCAGGTCATGCCGGTCACGGAGAGGGTTTGTTCGTTCATGATGTTCCTGGCAAATGAGCGTGTGTCGCTTCGGTTTCGAGCAGAACGGCACACCGTTGAATCGATAAAAAGGCCATACCAACAATCACGGTCGCGGCATTGCTCCGATCAGCAGCAATAGGGCACCACGACGATCAACAGAAGCACGATGCCGATGACGATCGCCGCTGTGATGAGGTCGGTTTTCTTGGCAATCAGCCACGCCTTCATGTGTTTCATCCTCGGATGTAATGCCGAGGGGTCTGGTCTGGTCGCTAGCTATTCGCGGGCTTGATCCAAGAACCCCGCCAGTGGGAGGTCATGGCGGCCACTCAGCAACAGGTGGGGTCTCGGTTCGCTCCGCCGTGACTTTTTCCTGGCGGGGATACCAAATCCCAGATCGATACCGCGACCATCAACACCAGACCGGGATAGAGCAACAACGCCGTGGGCATCCCCATGGTGCTCATGAGCAAGGCGGCCGCCAGCACCAGGACGGGACCGATCATGCCAAGGACCATCCGTGGCCATTGCCGATGACGAAGTCCGCCGATCACATTGGCCAGCAAGGCGATGACGGCGAACAGCGGCAGCAGGTAACGGATGAACACGCCCTCGTACTGGCTCAAAAAGCCCAGCCCGATGGCGGCACCCAGGCTGGCGAGGGCGGGAAAGCACGCCGCGCAGCCCATCGCCGTGACGATGGCACCGATCACGCCGGCTTTGTCGGCCGTGCGCGTAAGAGGATTAGGAAGGGACATGGGAATGGCCTTGGACGCTTCAGTTCTTGACGGTGGAGGGGTAGCCCGCATCCGTCGTGGCGCTGACGAGCGCCTGGGCGCTGGTCTTGGCGTCATCGAAGGTCACGACGGCTTCCTTCTTGTCGAACAGGATCTCGGTCTTTTCGACACCGGGGACCTTGGACAGCGCTTTCTTGACGGTGACGGGACACGCGGCACACGTCATACCGGACACCGATAGGGTGGCGGTCTTCGTGGCCGCCCATGCGGGTGTGGAGAGGGCGGCGGCAAGAGCGATAAGAGCGGCGAGTTTCTTCATGGGGGATCCTCCGACGGGTCAGTAAAACAGCGGGGCGAGATAGGGGAAGGCCAGCGCCACGAGCACCAGGGCTGCGACGATCCAGAACAATACTTTGTAGGTGGTCTTGACCTGCGGCACAGCGCAGATGTCGCCGGGCGCGCACGCCACGGTGGGCCGGTAGATGCGACGCCAGGCGAAGACCATCGCGATCAACGCCGCACCGATAAAGAACGGACGGTACGGTTCGAGCGCCGCCAGGTTGCCGATCCAGGCGCCACTGAATCCGAGAGTGATCAGCACCAGTGGGCCGAGGCAGCAGGTCGACGCTAGGAGCGCGGCGATCCCGCCAGCCACAAGAGCGCCAGAACCGGTCTTCTTGGAGTCTTGGGTGTTTTCCATGGATGCGGTCCCGATGGATGGAGAATCGACGCGAGCACTGTATTCGCGTACATAGGTACAGAGTCAAGCGTGTGGATTTCACGGGCCTGGGCGATACGTCAACCGGCGCCCTCGGGCAAGAGCGCAGCGGGGGTCAACCACGCATCGAGCTGCGGCAGTGCGTTCGGTTCAAGATGTTGCTGGAATGCGTTTCGCGCCACCACGAGCAGCCTGGCAAGCCGGGCTTCGATAGCCATGGCCTCGTCCGCCACAAGAACCTCTTGCAGCGCACACGCGAGATCGCATTGCGGTGCGGCCCTATCGGGCAACGGAACGCGTGCGTGCGACAGCCGTTGGAGAAGACGGACGGCGATGGTGTGCGCCTCTTCCTGACTGAGCTGATCGACCGTCTCGCGCTGGTACCAGTGCGGAAGGGTTTGGAAAGGAGGCAAGCAACGCCGACGCCGCCGCGGTAGCTACCAAAGCAACATGGCTGTCACCGCCGAGGGCAGCACGCAGTAGGCCCACCTGCTGATCGGTATCAAGCTCACGCAACCATTCGATCGCGATCACGTCACCGCGATGGTGCAACCAGGCCCGTGCAATATCGGGGTGATCGCCCAGTTGGGTCAGTACGGGTTTGGCAAGGCACCCGCAACCGATCTGCGGCACCGCCTCGCACACCAGCGGCACCGAGTAGATGCCAACGGACACGGGCATGGGCTTCTCCAAAGGGATGAACCGGGCGTAAGCTACTTCCGTAGTCATATACGGAGTCAACCGGTATGGGAAGCAGTTCGGAGCAAGTGACCATTGGCGCATTTGCCAAAGCCGCTGGGGTCAACCTGGAAACCATCCGGTTCTATCAACGCAAGGGCCTGCTCCCGGAACCGGATAAACCTTATGGCAGCATCCGGCGCTATGGTGGTGTAGATGTCGCCCGGGTGAAATTCATCAAATCCGCGCAGCGGCTGGGTTTCAGCCTCGACGAAGTCGCACAGCTGCTCACGTTGGAGGATGGTACCCATTGCAGCGAGGCGGCGGAATTCGCCGCGCGGCATCTGGCTGACGTGCGCGCTCGCCTGAAAGACCTCAAGCGCATGGAGACCGTCCTGTCCCGTCTGGTGGCTCAGTGCGATTCGCATCGCGGCACCATTGCCTGTCCCTTGATCGCCTCGTTGCACAGCTGTTGAGATGAGCGATTCGCCGCCGCCATCGATCGGTACCTAGTTACGGCCACGCGTGCCAATACCCGGCGCAGCTATGCCTCGGCCATGCGTCATTTCGAAATCGCCTGGGGCGGCCAAGGGAGCGGCCGAAGCGCGTGCGCTGTCGGATGCGGCCAACGTCATTGAGGCAGCCATGACCACCTCGGTGGAACCACCGGGGAAGGCCAGCTGTTGCGTCAAAGGGGGGCGCTGATGACGGCCACCACGCCCCCGCTGACCGCCACGATTTACCACACCCCTATTGCGGGCACATCGCGCAACACACTGGCGTTGCTCTGCCACGCCGGCATTGAGCTCACGGTGATCGAATATCTCAAGACGCCGCCCAGTCGCGAGCAATTGATCCAGCTCATCGACGAAGCCATACTCAAGCCACGCGAGGCATTGCGTGAAAAGGGAACGCCTTTCGCCGAGATAGGATTGGGTGCCCCCGGAATCACCGATGACGTCATCATCGATGCCATGCTGAAGCATCCGATCCTGATCAACCGCCCCTTCGTGGTCACACCACGTGGCACACGGTTATGCCGTCCCTCCGAAGTTGTACTCGACATCCTGCCCCCTGTGACACGCTCGTTCGCCAAGGAAGACGGTGAGGTAGTGATCGATACGGATGGCCAGCGGACCTGATCAAAAAGCGGTCGGATGAAATTGTCTAACAGTGCGTCTGTCGTATAGGATCGAAGGATGTATCAGTCTGCGCCATCACTGCTGACTCGCTTGCGCCGCCATCGCGGTTTGTGGGTGTTGGCCGTGGCCGTGTTGCTGATCAAGCTGGTCAGCGGTTCGATCTGCGTGGCCGATGGGCTGGGAGCGCGATTCGCTTCGGCGACCGCTGCTGCTCCGACCACCCTGCTGGCGGATACCGCCGTCAGTACGGTATCGGCTGACGAAGCGAACCCCTGTCTTCTGGGTGAAGGGCGCAGTTGCCATTGTGCCTGTGCGCATTCGGTGACGTTCCCCGTCAGCGCGCCGCTTCCCATCGTCAGGATGGAAGCCCGTTTCGCACTACTCACCATCCATTCGGGATTCACGCCGGCCACGACCGGCTCGCTGCTACGCCCTCCCATCGCCTGAAACCACTCCGTTACGCGATACCACCGCCTGTGCGGTGCATCGCTTCGTGATCGTTTTCAGGAGATGGTTTCATGTCTGTTTTTCGTTCGGTGCCGATCGGCACCGTGTGTCTGTTGTATGCGGCGATGCTCAGTGCCGCCCCCGTATCCTATCCTTCCCCACCCGCAGTTCCCCTACCGACATCGTTAGCATCGTCTCCCTTGCAGGATGCGGTGCGCCGTATCTGGCAAGCCAGTCCCGAGGTGCAGGCCGCGCGGGCAGACCTTGATGCTGCCCAGGCCCGTGCGCGTGCCGCTGCGCAGCCGCTGTACAACCCCTCACTGTCGCTCGATGCGGAGAACGCGGACGCCAATCGGCGCACGGCCGGCATCAGCCTGCCGCTGGATCTGTCCGGCAAGCGTCGCGCCCGGGCCAGCCAGGGCGAGGCCGACCTGCTGGCTGCTGAAGCTGGCTACAACCTCTTGCGTCGCGACGTGGCCACCCGCTGGCTGAAAGCGTGGTCGACGGCCGCACTTGCGGCCCGACAGAGCGAGCTGGGTCAGCGTCGCCTGGCGCTGATGCTGCGCTTCGATGACTTGGCCGCGCAGCGACTGAAGGTCGGCGACATCAGCAGCCCCGAACGCGATCTGGCCGGCCTGGCCTTGGGCGAGGCGCAGGTGCAACAAGCCACCCTCGCGGGCAATGAAGCGGCGGCCCGCGCGGCGTTGCTGGCCATCAGCGGTGATCAACTGACCGCGCTGCCACCGTTGCCCAAGGGCATGTCACCGGCGGCGGGCAGTGTCACGCCGCTGCCCGTCGACGAACTACCCGAACTGCGTCAGGCCCGTGCCCAGCAGGCGAGCGCCGAGGCCGGGGTGCAGGTCGCCCGCCGGGCACGCATTCCCGATCCCACGCTCAGTCTGACCGGCGGTCAGGTGCGCAGCGGCCCGCGGACCGATCAGGTGATCGGCGTAAGTGTGTCCATTCCGTTGCCGGTACTCAACACCGGACGCGCCGAAGTGGATGCCGCCCGTGCGGAAGCCGATGCGGCTGCCGCCGGCGTCCGCTCACGCCAGTTTGTGTTGCGCGCCGGATTGCAGGAAGCGCAAGCCCGCTACGCCGCCTTGCGTGGTGCGACCGAAGCCTTTCGCAGCGGTCGTGCCGCCGCGTTCGAGGATCGCACCGCTCTGCTGGAGAAACTCTGGCGTGCCGGTGAAATCAGCACCTCCGATTACCTCGTGCAGCTCAAGCAAAGCCTGGATACCGCGTTGTCCGGCCAGGAACTGGAAAGCCAAACCTGGCAGACCTGGTTCGACTACCTCACCGCCGCGGGCCGTCTGACCGACTGGCTCGACGGCCGCACTCAGGATGTTTCCCGATGAATGTCTCTCTTTTGAAACGCAGCCTGCTGGGCATGGCGCTGCTGGCTGCGCTGGCCGGCCCCGTCATGGCGCAGGAACCCGCACCGGCCAATCCGCTGGCGCTCGACGCCAAGGCAATCAAGGACGCCGGCATTGTCCTCGACAAGGCCGCTCCGCGTGCCCTGACCGACGAGTTGAAAGCCCCAGGCGAAGTGAAAGCCGATGCGTATTCCACCGTACTGGTGTCGCCGCGCGTGGAATCGCAGGTGCTGGCCCGCAAGGCCAAGCTCGGCGACGTGGTGAAAACCGGAGCGCCGTTGGTGGTGCTCTCCAGCGTGCAGGTGGCCGAGACGCAAGGCACGTTGATCGTGGCCGAACAGGATTGGCAACGCATCGCGTCGCTGGGGCCGCAGGCGGTGTCGGCACGGCGCTACAACGAAGCAAAGGTGCAGCGCGATCAGGCGCGCGCCAAATTGCGTGCCTACGGGCTGTCCGACGGTCAGATCGATGTGTTGCTGCGCAAGGGTTCGGCTGGTGCCGATGGCAGCTTCGAGCTGCTTGCCCCGGCCGCCGGTCGCGTCACCACCGACGAATTTCTGGTCGGTGAGCGGGTGGAACCCGGCCGCACGCTGTTCACCCTGGTCAAGGAAGATTCGGTATGGGTCGTCGCACAGATGGCGCCGGCCGATGCCGAACGGGTCAAGCCCGATGCCGACGCCCGCATTCTCGTGCACGACACCGAAATACCCGGCAAGGTGGTCCAGCGCTCGCATCAGACCGATGAGCGCACGCGCACCGTGCCGGTGCGCATCGAAGTCGACAACCGCAAGGATCTGTTGCATCCGGGGGAACTGGTCGAGGCCCGCATCGCCGTCGGCGGCGCCGTGCAGAAGCTGGCGGTGCCCGCCGAAGCGATCGTGTTGCTGCAGAACCAGCCGACCGTATTCCTCGCCAAAGGCAAGGGCCCGTTCGAGCCGGCGTCCGTGATGGTCGGCGACACGCGTGATGGCTGGACGGTGGTCACCCAGGGCCTCAAGGCTGGCGATACCTATGTGCGCAAGGGAGCCTTCGCGTTGAAGGCCCGCTTGCTGCGCTCGCAGCTGGGAGAAGAATGATGCTGGAACGTCTGGTTGAATTCTCCCTGCGCTACAAGGTGCTGGTGCTGATCATCTTCGTGGTGATCGGGTTTCTCGGTTTCCAGGCGGTACGCCAGCTGCCCATCGACGCATTCCCCGATGTCACGCCGGTGCAGGTCAATGTCTATACCGAAGCCTCGGGGCTTGCGGCGGAGGACGTGGAACAACTGCTCACCACCCCGGTGGAGTCGGCGTTGGCCGGCTTGCCCAAGGTGGAACATATCCGCTCGGTGAGCCTGTTCGGCTTGTCCTACGTGTCGGTGTACTTCGACGACAGCATGGATATCTATTTCGCCCGTCAGCTGGTCAACGAACGGTTGCAGCAAGTCGGCGATCGCCTGCCGGCCGGTTACGGCAAGCCCGAGATGGGACCGAACACCTCCGGCCTTGGCCAGGTGTTCTGGTACACGGTCGAGCGTGCTGACGACAAGCTCAAGGGTGCCACAGCCGGCACGGCACCGAACGACATGGATCTGCGCACGCTGCAGGACTGGACCATCCGCCTGATCCTGCGTACCGCCCCTGGCGTCGATGACGTCACCTCGTGGGGCGGGCAGGAAAAGCAGTTCCAGGTGCGTATCGACCCGATGAAGCTGATTGCGCACAAGCTCGGCTTCAAGGAGGTGATCGAGGCGCTGCAGGCGAACAACGCGCAGGTCGGCGGCAACTTTGTCGACGTCGGCCGCGAGCAATATCTGGTGCGCGGGTTGGGCCTGGTCCAGAACGCGAAAGACCTGGGCAACATTGTGCTGAAGACCGACGACGGCACGCCGGTGTACGTGCGTGACGTTGCCACCATCACCGAAGCGGGTGCGCCACGCACCGGTGCAGTCACCCGCGATGGCAAGGAAGTGGTGATGGGCCAGGCGCTGGCTCGCATCGGTGAGAACGCCAAGAGCGTGGTCGATGCGGTCAAGGCCAAGCTCGATACGGTGAAGCAATCCTTGCCGCCGGGCGTGGTCGTGAAACCGGTGTACGAGCGCACCGAACTGGTTAACGCGGCGGTGGGCACCGCCGTGCGTGCGCTGGTGGAAGGTTCGATCCTGGTGGCGCTGGTGCTGTTCCTGTTTCTGGGCGAGTTCCGCAGCGCGCTGGTTGTCGTCGTGGCGTTGCCGTTGGCGATGCTGATTGCCTTCATCTGCATGAATCAGGTCGGGCTGTCGGCCAACCTGATGTCACTGGCGGGCCTGGCGATCGGTATCGGCATGATGGTGGATGGGGCGGTGGTGATGGTGGAAAACGCCTACCGCATCATGGCCGAGCGCAGGGCGCATGGCGAACCGGTGGATCGCACGGCTGCCGTGCTGGCCGCGGCTCGCGAGGTGGCCAACCCGATGGCGTTCGCGATTCTGATCATCATTGTGGTGTTCCTGCCGCTGTTCAGTCTGCAAGGGCTGGAAGGCAAGATGTTCAAGCCGATGGCGTTCAACATCAGCTTCGCGATGGCCGGCTCGCTGATCCTCGCGCTGACGCTGATTCCGGTGCTGGCCGCATTGGTGTTGAAGCCCAAGGAAGAGAAAGACACCTGGCTGGTCGCGTTCCTGAAACGCCATTACGCCACGGTGCTCGCCTGGGCGCTGGCGCGGCGCAAGCTGGTGCTGGGCATCGCCGCCGGTGCCTTGATCGGCAGCCTTGCGCTGTTCCCGTTCCTCGGCAAGGAGTTCATGCCCAACCTGAAAGAAGGCGCCATCATGTGGCGCATCACCTCGATCCCGTCGGCGTCGCTGGATGAATCCATCGCCATCTCCAAACAGGTGTCGACGCTGGTCAAACAGAAGTTTCCCGAGGTCGAGACCACGCTGGCAATGATCGGTCGCGCCGAGAAAGGCGAAACCGCCGACGTGAACTACATGGAGGTGTACACACCGCTGAAGCCCAAGGATCAATGGCGCAAGGGCGAAACGCTGGAGAGCATCGAGGAGGCCATGCAGAAGGAACTGTCGGCAGCCTTGCCGACCGCGGTGGTGAGCTACACCCAGCCGATCCAGATGCGCATCGAGGAATTGATCTCGGGTGTGCGCGCCACCTTGGCATTGAAGATCTACGGCGACGATCTGGGCGAGCTGGATCGCCTGAGCGGTCGCGTCAAGAACGCCTTGGCCGGCGTGCCGGGCGTCGCGGATCTGGCGCTGGAGGCGAACATCGGCAAGCCGCAAATCCGCATCAAGGTGGATCGCGATGCGCTGGCTCGTTATGGCTTGAACGCCGACGACGTGCTGACGGTGGTGAAGAATGGCATCGGTGGCGAGCCGGTGACCACGCTGCTCGACGGGGTGAAACGCTTCGACATCGCGGTGCGACTGAACGATGCGGACAAGGCGTCCTTGCCGGCGATCCAGCGTATTCCGATCCGTACGGCCAGCGGCGCGCTGGTGCAGTTGTCGCAGGTGGCCGAGGTCAGCGATGCGGAAGGCTACTCGTTCATTCGCCGCGAGCAGTTGCAGCGCTATGCGGTGATCCAGATGGACGTGCGCGGTCGTGACATCGACGGCTTCGTCAAGGACGCCAATGCGGCCATCGCGCAACAGGTGAAGCTGCCGACCGGTTACTACAGCGAATGGGGCGGCGCGTTCGAGAACCAGCAGCGGGCGTTGAAGCGGTTGTCGTTGATCGTGCCGGCAACGATCTTCTTCATCTTCGTCTTGCTCTACACCGCGTTCAACTCGGTGAAGTACGCCGCGCTGATCCTGGCCAACGTGCCATTCGCCACCATCGGCGGCATCGTCGGCCTGGCGATCACCGGGCAGTACCTGTCGGTGCCTTCGGCGATCGGGTTTATCGCGGTGTTCGGCGTGGCGATGTTGAACGGCATCGTGTTGGTGAGCTTCTTGAACGAGCAACGCGAGAAAGGCTTGCCCGTGCGGGAGGCGGTGATCCGCGGCACGGCGTTGCGCATGCGCCCAGTGATGATGACGGCGAGCGTGGCCATCCTGGGCCTGGTGCCGATGCTGCTCTCCAGTGGTGTCGGTGCCGAAACCCAGCGTCCACTCGCCACCGTGGTGGTCGGCGGGCTGATCACCTCGACGTTGCTGACTCTGGTGCTGTTGCCGGTGCTCTACGACTGGATCGAAGAACGCGCCGCCCGGCGCCTCGCCAAGGAGACCGCCCCATGAAAGAAGTAAAGGCATTTATCCACCGCGGCCGTGTGGTCGACGTCATCCATGCGCTGGAAGAAGCCGGGTTTCGTTACCTATCGGTGAGCGACGTCAAAGGTCTGCTGACCGCGCTCAGCGGCCAAGAACAGATCTATTCGATGGAACTGGGCGAACGGGTGACCAGGCAGATCAAGCTTGAAGTGTTCTGCGAGGACGATCAGGCCGAACGCGCCGTGCAACTGATCCGCCTGCACGGACGAACCGGTCAGACGGTCGCCGGCTGGGTGTACCAGAGCACGGTGGATCGGGCATGGCCGATCGACGGGCGTGTGGACAACGACTGATCGTGGCGGCGGGAGCACTCCCGCCGCTGCATCGGTGTCATTTCATAACACGGCGGCGGCCGCGTAGAGTGGCCGCCGCCGTGAGGGATTCCCATGCCTGAAGCAGGCATACAAGCCATCGGGTTACTGAATTATGACTGATTCGTGTTGTGCCACCACCATCGATATTGCGGCATTGCAGGCACAGCAGCGTCGAGTGTTGATGATCGTTCTGGCGATCAATCTCGCTACCTTCGCGATGATGCTGGCCGCGGCGATCTACAGCGGTTCGTCGTCGCTGCTGTCCGGCGGGTTGGACAATCTGGGCGATGCGCTCACCTACCTCTTGAGTCTTGCGGTTATTGGTGCCAGTGGTCACGCGAAAGCCCGGGTGGCGCTGTTCAAGGGCGCGTTGATTCTCGGCGCTGCGATCGCGGTCGCCATCCAGATTGGCTGGCGTCTCCTGCATCCGGGCGTGCCGATCTTCGAGGCGATCGGTATCGCCGCCTTGCTGAACCTGGTCGCCAATGCCGCATGTCTGCGCCTGCTGCTGCCTTACCGCAAAGGCGACGTCAATATGGCTTCGGCGTGGGAGTGCTCGCGCAATGACGTGTTCGAAGGTATCGCCGTGCTGGCCGCCGCCGCTGGCGTCGGCTTGTTCAGCGCAGGATGGCCCGATCTGCTGGTTGCGTCAGCGTTGTTGCTGATGTTTCTGCGCTCGGCATGGCGGGTGTTCCGCATGGCGTGGTGCAGCTACGCGAACGGAGACAGATGATGAGTACCGGGCACAATCACGTGGGTACGGGGGTCAAGCACGAGACGCCCCTGTGGTGGGCACTCGGCCTGACCAGTATGTTCCTTGTCGCCGAGATTATCGGCGGTCTGCTTATCAACAGCTTGGCCTTGCTGTCGGACGCGGCACACATGGCGACCGATGTGATCGCGCTGACGATCTCGCTGACCGCCGTGCGCCTGGCACGACGTCCCCCCGATGCGAAACGCACCTATGGTTACGCGCGCATGGAAGCCATCGGCGCACTCGTCAACGGTGGCCTGTTGTTCCTCGTCGCCGGCTACATCTTGTGGGAGGCGGTGCGGCGCTTCAGCGAACCGCCGTCGGTGGCCTCCACCGGCATGCTGGTGATCGCGGTGCTGGGGCTGGTGATCAACCTCATCTCGATGCGATTGCTCAATGCCGGCAGCGGTGAAAGCCTCAATGTGAAAGGTGCGTATCTGGAAGTTTGGGCCGACATGCTCGGTTCGGTTGGCGTAATCATCGGTGCGTTGATCATCAAGTTCACCGGCTTCTACATCGCCGATCCCATCATCGCCGTGTTGATTGGTCTGTGGGTATTGCCGCGAACATGGATCCTGCTGCGAGAGGCAGGGAATGTCCTGATGGAGGGGGCGCCTCGTGACGTCGATACCGAACGGGTCCGCGCCGAAATGCTGGCCACTCCGGGCGTGGCTGCGCTGCACGATGTGCACGTATGGGCGCTCAGCAGCACGCGTTCGGCGATGGCGGCGCATGTGATCATGGATGGCGACGCATCAGACGCGGAGGCTCTGCGGCTCCGGCTGGCGCAGATGCTGGAAGCGCGCTTCGACATCCATCACGTGACGCTGCAGGTCGAAACAACGTCGTGCGGGCTGGGGTGCGAGGAGCCGCAAAAGGTTTGACCTCACACAGTCGCTTTGCCAAACCGCGCGCCCGGTGCCGCTTCCACGCGACGACTCCCCGTCGGCGTGGCGTGGCTGCGACGGGAACCGCCGTCCTGTCTCAAGCCTGCGCACGTCATTGTGCTTGCGATGCCGGTGAACCTGGGCGATCGCGTGCGCCGCAGGCGCCGCTGGCCACGGTGGAAGGCAGCGACAGTATGCGCAGCTACGTGGTCACCGCCGTTGGACGGCGTGGGGCTGGCTCGCAACCACAGCCCAGCCACTCAGCATGACCAGCCCACCCATCGCGAGGGCTCCCAGCATATCGCCGGGATAATGCACGCCCAGGTAGATGCGTGCCCATGCCATGGGCAGACCAAGCAGTGCGATCCCGATGCCCCAAACTCGGCTGCGTTGATTCAGCAGCAGTATGCCGGCCACCACCCACTGCACGGTTAGATGGTCGCTGGGAAAGCTGCCGGTCGCCGCATGGAAAATCCATGCTTGGCCGACACCGGCCACGAAGGGGCGCGCTCGATCCCAGACGGCGCCAATGACCAGGTTTAGGAGTAGTGCCGCCGCAGCGACAGCCACCGCCTTCAGGGCGATCGAGCGCATCGACCACCGAGGAAACATCAGCATCGTCCCAAGGAGAGTGGCGGTCAGGATCAGCGGCCCATCGGCCAGACCTCGCGTCAGATGCAGCATCGCGGGCGACGGCGGTATGGACGGATGGATGGCGTGGAACAGTCGAAGGTCAACGGCATACAGCACCGAGCCAAGACCTAACACCGGAGAGGTCATGGTTTGACAATCGATTCGCGGGCTGCAACCCGCGCTTCCTTTGCTTCGCGCAGAATGCCCAGCGCCTCCTTCAGCACGTAGCACGCGATGGCCGCACCGATCACCAGATCAGGCACGGCGCTGTGCAAAAGGAGCACCAGTACGCCGGAAACGATTACCGCCAGGTTCGCGATGACATCGACCCGGGTGAACAGCCAGGTCGCTCGCAAATGCACCTCGCCATGACGAAAGCGTTCCAGCAATCGCAGCACGGTGGCGTTGACAACGAGAGCCACAAAGGCGATACCCATCATCCATGCGCCCTCGGGATGGCTTCCCACCACAAGGCGCCACGCGACACCGAGCAAGACACCCAGCCCCAAGACCAACAGCAGCGTTCCGCTCAGTTGTGCCGCCGAGGCCTTGAAGCTCGCGCTGCGCGCCCACGCCATCAGGGCGATGCCGTAGGCACTCGCATCGGCCAGCATATCCAGCGAGTCGGCGATCAATCCCATCGATTGGGCGATCAGACCGACGACGATGCCGACCACGAACATGGTGGTATTAAGTCCCAAGGCGAGGCGAAGGATCCGGCGTTCCGCTTCGTTGGTCGCTTGCGTATGGCAGCCACACTCACTCATGCCGTATCGCCTTCACTCTGCATCGGGGAGAACTTCCTTGGTGGTGGTGGCCGACGCCGATGGTTGACGGCCACGACGGATATTGAACACGAATCCGACCGCCAGCAGCACCAGAATCGTCAACTGGGCCAGCAAGGATTGCCACGTCGGATAAATGCCCAGCAGTTCGATATGCGGCACCGGCGCGACGCTTACTGTGACCCAGCCGGCCTCCTGCAGGGCGGCGATCCCCTTGCCGGTCAGCACGATGGCGAGCAAGGCGATCAGCGCCGAACTGGCGGAGAAGAATGTGCCGATCGGCAGCCGCCGGCTGGTGCGCAGCAGCACCCAGGCGATCAGCCCCAGCACGGCCGCGCCGGCCGCGATACCGCCGAGCAGCCATACTTCCTGGCCGTCGTTCCACAGCGCGGCGTAGAACAGGATGCTCTCGAACACCTCGCGGTACACCGAGATGAAGGCCAGCCCGAACAGGAACCACGCCGAACGCCGGTTGAGCGCGGCGGCCATCTTTTCCTTCAGATACGCCTGCCAGCGACCGCCGATACTTTTCTGGTGCATCCACAGACCGACCCCGAGCAGCACGAACGCCGCAAACAGCGACGACAGCCCTTCGGTCAATTCACGACCGGCACCGCTGATGGAAATCGCATAGCTGGCGATCGCCCAAGTGATCCCGCCGGCGACCAGTGCGAGGCTCCAGCCGGCATGCACGTAGCGCAGCGCTTCGGGTCGCGCGGCCTTGCGCAGGAAGGCGAGCAGTGCGACCACGACCAGCAGGGCTTCCAGACCCTCGCGAACCAGGATGGTGAAGGCGCCCAAGAAGATGGCAGCCGCATCGCCCGCCGCATCGGCGGTGACTTCCTGCGCGCGTACCAACAGACCGTCGACAGCATCGGCCTGTTTTACCACCGACGCCATGGGCGTGTTACCCGACAATGCGCTGCGATAAGCGCCCATCGCCGTTTCGAGCTGGGCGCGCAACGCGCCGTCACGCGCATTGAGTTGCGGTTCGACCGGTTCCACCCCATCGAGGTAAGCCGACAGCGCCAGTTGGGTGGCCTGTGTCTTCGCACCAGCACGGTAAGCCGTCAGGCTCGCCGCCAGTCGCGCCCGCGCCAGAGGAATACCCGCCAAGGCCTGCTGCTGGATGACGTCAGGGTGAGCCCGCACATAACCCACGATCGTCCGGGCACGCTCCGCACCGAGGGTGGGTGTCAGCTGCGCGACACGCGCACGCGACAACTCCTTCAAGTCGGCGATCTGCGCTCGCGCGGCGGTGTCGTGTTGCCAGGTATCGGCACCAGCGACCGCTTCCTTGGCGTAAGCCAGCGAACCCACGTAGTACGCCAGCGCCCAACGATCATCGGAAGAGAGTTGCTGCGCGTAGCTCGCCATCGGCGTGCCTTCCACGCCCTGACTGATCACCTCGTACAACGACAGCGCGCTGCGTTGATCTGCCCGCGTTTGATCGGTGAAGTTCACCGGACGGGGTGATAGCAGCAGGCCGGCGGGCCCATCTCCGTGTCCGGTAGCGCCATGACAGGCGGCGCACTGGTTTTGATAGAGCGTTGCCCCGCGCGCCAGATCGGGAGCGCGTTCCGGTGCGGTCGGCACGGGATACGCCTGCAGCAACGCGTCGGCCAACGCATGTGCTTGTGTCGCCACCTGAGCGGGCGGCGCTTTGGCCTCGACCGAGATCACCAACGTATCGGCCTGCTTCAATAGTAAAGGCGTGGCCGCGGTCGGTTGCAGAGCGGCGATACGGGATCGCGCCGTCGCCGTGAACTCCCGCATCTCGGCGTACTCGGAGGTACTGATCACAGCGCCATCCTTCACTGCCCCCGCGTAATCGGTCGCCAGGTAGTCGAGCATCTGCCAAGTTTGCGGAACCGAGGTCATCGCGTCCTGAGCCATGACCGGAAAGGCAGTCATGCCGAACAGGAGAAGGGCGGCTATGGAAAAGCTGCGTAAAATACTGCGAATACGATTCGTTATCATTGGCAAATGATACTCGTCCTTGAGAGATTGCATAGATCAAATTGGGCAGCGCCTCGCGCGTATGAGGCAGCACATCACGATTGTTATGACACTTCTTTACCTTCCGATGGGACGCCGGTATTCGCCACGTACAGCAGATAGTCGATCAGACCCAGAATCTGCACCACACGTTCGGGTGCCAGGTCGGACAGCAATTTGTGGTGCACTTGGTTCCGAATGAAGCCAAACACGCCTCGATACAGCAGGTGGACCGCATCCTGCTCTCCCTGGATATCGCTGACGCGGATCGCCGGCGTCCCACCCGCAAAGGCGCGGGCGGCCAGATCGGCGCCGGTGGCGGCATCGGTGGATCGGGTCAACGTACGCAGACGATGCTCCAGAATGCGGGTTGCCTCGGTCACAACCGTATCGTGTCGTTCGGACTGACCGGATTCTTCGAATTGATTGAACAGATCCAGGCAGCGCCGTTTGAGTTCGGTATCGAGGATCTCGATGGAATCGATCATGACCGGCTTCGGCCGTCGGGCGTGTGTTACGGACCGATCCTGGGGCCTATCCCCTTCTTGTTCGACGGCGGTCAACTGTTCCTGCTCAACCAGGAGCGACATCACCGAGGCCCTGGCAAAGATCCCCTGAGTGGCTAACTGCTCTTCGCGCAAGGTGATCTGTCGATCCAATGCCGATAGGAGATGGGTGGTCACATTGGGTTTGCTCGAAAGCGCGTTTCGTCGTTGCTTGAGGAAGCCTAGATAGAGCAGCCCGACCGACTTCAGGTAGCGCACCGTTCCATGTTCGAGACTGAGGTCGCAATCGAATTTGTCGGTGGACTTAGCCAAGCTTTCTTCGAGCCACTGGCGAGTGCGCGTGACTTCGCGTCGACCTCGATCGAAACGAATCTCCTGCCGGATCTCTTCAGTGAAAAAAGCCTTCAAGTGCGGATCGGCCTCGACTTCGGCGGCCTCCAAGGACAACAGCTCCTCGTAGTACTTCAAGGCGCAAACGAAGAAATCGAGGGTATCGCGAAGGAAAGCCACCCACGAGTAATGATGGCTATCGGCGGGTTCGGGCGTGGCCGTGCGAGTCGTCATGGGTTACAGCCCTGGGCGTTGAGTATGAAAAATATACGGATCATTCCAAATATCTCATCACCGCGGCCATTGTGTTCGCCGTGTCCGAATTGGCCAAACGCAGTGATCGCGTTCGACCCTTCACAAAAAAGGACAGGGAGGTGGTCTCCACGCGTGGAGCGCCACCATGATCTCGCACCCATGAAACTGTGACGAGCATTACTAAGGAACTCTTAGTATCCAGTTGAGCCTGCGACTCCGAAGCTGTCCCTAGATCACAACAGGGCAGATTCATCGGATGGCTCGCGGAGGTAAAAAGGAAGTCGTTCTGGCTGCTCGCTTGAAAGAAGCGCGTTTGGCCGTGGGCATATCTCAGCGCGAACTCGGCATCCAAGCTGGTATGGATCCTTCAGTAGCATCACCGCGAATCAATCAATATGAGCGCGGCAAGCACGCCCCCGACACGAACACCCTCAGCAAGCTAGGTCAAGTTCTAGGCATGCCTGTTGCTTATTTCTTTGCCGAAGACGATGACCTGGCCATGCTCATCGCTAATTTTCATAGGCTGACATCCACGGCTCGTAAGCGATTGCTCACGTTGTCTGCAAAAGGAAGTCATTGACTGTCCCGGGAATCGCCAACACTTCGGGATATCAGTGATTCCGACGTCGTAGTGTCATCGTCTTCTCAGAGGAAGCACATGCGCGAATGATTGTTTACGCGAATATCGCACCGTCCAGCATGGTCATCCTTGAGTGCTTCCCGATGGTTGGCTGACGTCGACGGCTTTCTCTAGATCGATCACGAATTCGCGAAGAAGATGCGTAAAAGACTCTGCAATGTGCAATGTCGACTCCTTATTTTTCATCGCATTGTGCATTTCGTTGGCCGTTTGCTCGACGGTTCCACGGAAGGACTCTACAACTCTCCGAAGGTTAACTGCGGTCTCGACCTTGCCGAAGTTCGCGGCTTCATCAAAAGCCATGTGAATGTAAGTATCGAGTGATGCGAGATTCGCGTGACCCGTCCATTGGCGTACCTTTTCACGCATGGCGTTACCGTCAAGGAGCAGGCGACGGAACGAGTCTTCGTTCTCGATGTTGTGCTGATTGATGAGCCACACGAAGAGTTTGGTAATGAAGCGGTGCCGAAACATGTGAGGGCAGATCTTCACCGCTATCCCTGCTGCCTTGGCTAGAGTGTGAATTTCCTTCGTGATCGTGGGCGCCTCAAGCGGCCTACCGGTCCTTTCGCTGATGAGCAAAACGCCTGTATCACCCGTCGTCCCACATGTTTTTCGTATGATTCGGCTGCGATTGACTTCAATGAACTCCAATAAGAAGGCGACATCATGGTGGGAGATAGGCAGAAGGCGTTCGGCCGCGCGACCTCCCCCTTTCTTTACAGTGATGATCCTGAGCATTGGGTCATGCATGCGAGAGGCTCTTCGAATCGAATCGACCGTCAACGCAGCCACTTCCGACCGCCGACTACCCGTGATTTCGAGAAGTTTGATCAATACATAACGACGCTTTCGCAAAAAATGGCTTGTGCTGATGGTGTCAACGGAATCACGCAACTTGGAGATGGACACGGCACTGATAGGTAAAACGACCGTCCTTGGATCGGGAGTGGGAAAGCTTGCATGGTGCCAAAATCGGACGGTTCTGCTGCGCCCGCTCCCATCAGAAGTGCTCCACAGCTTGGCTTCTTTCAGCTCAGCATGTATCCGTCCGTTTGGCCCCAAGAGGCTGGTATCGTCGATCCGTGTCGCCACGAACGCTAGAAAGTCCAACGAAGCACGACCAATTGCCAATACAGTGTTGGCATCCCGCAATGGCATGTTTGGCTCCGCAACCGTGCGCTCTTCTAGAAGAGAATGCACAAACGCAGTGAACTGATTGTCCGAAAGATCTTCCGGTGCAATGCGGCGCTGGTACAGAAGCCGTAGAAGGTGACTAATGTTCGTCGCATAGGTAAAGAGCGTCCCTCCGCGATTGCGTCGAGACAAACCGCGTTCGAAGAGCCGCAACATATAAGCGTTACCGATATGGCACCAGCGTCCGTCGGGCCATAGGATCAAAGGTATATCGATCGCGGCGACGGTAGTCAGTGCGCCGTGGTCGTCGACGTAGAGTGGCAACTTCCACGAGTCCGAGGTAAGGCGGTACAACTTATGCTTCTGCATGCTCACGGGCGCACGATGGGTCTTACATTGGATGCTTCAAATACCTTTCGCCGTAGATCAAGTCCGGTGTCGATCTCGCGTTGTTCAGCTCGACAAAGCGCAATGATGGATGGCATTTTTGAACTCTCAGCGTAACTTCGCGCCTGCATAGACCGGCGCTCAAAAGCGCGCTGTAGAAGTTGCAAGTCTTCCAAAAGCAGCTGGATCTCCTGCTCTTGCTCAGTAACACGCAAAAGTAGCCCTTCCTTTGTACGTTTCCCACTATGGCGAGCCTGAGTCTTCGCGCTCGCGATGGACTCGCGTGCTCTACGCCGCAAAGAGTCAAGCACTGCAAAACCACCCAAACAAAAATCACAGGCCTTCTTTTGTGTGTTGAGACTTGCTCGGCGTATCCCGAGCTCAAGACTCTCATACGCTGCGAGGGCACCTTGAGACGTTAAGGCATGGCTGAGACTCGCACTGTTCAGGTGATCACTTGGTTTGGCAATGACTTTCGTCAACAAATCTACGAGCGCAATCACCGATGCGGCGTTCGCTTCGTTGCGGGAGACGCTCATTGAGCACTCCGCGGAATAATTCTTATGAGAATGCGGTAGGACCGCGAGTCATCCAGAAATTCGGGCTCGATCACCACGACACCTGACAGCATGAGCTCTTCGATGTATTCCTGGAGCTCTTCGTCTTTAAGAATCTGGAATTTTCGTGTGTGAAAGCGCTCTTCAATGAGGTCACTTAGTCGCTCAGCGACATTATCGTGGTCCTTTACGGCGCTCAGCGCCCACTCCGCCGCTACGCCTCTAAGTACCGTGCCTGGGGTGACCTCAGTGATGTAGTGGTAGATATGGGCAATGTCAGAGTGCCCAAGAAACCACCGCAACGTGTCGAGCCCGCCAAATTGATTGGACCAAAAGAACATCATTGCGAAAAAGCGGCGAAATTGGTGTTGCCTCAAATAGTAGCGCTCACCTTTCATGTTGAGAGGAAGTTCAAAGTAGTCACAAAAGATATCTACCGAGTCATCGAACGCCTCCGAAACAATTTCACAAAGTGGCGCATTACCACAAGCAGTGGGCGGTGCAAATAAAGCTGTTTTCGACTGTAGCGCACCAATGCGAATCAATCCGTTCTGGAGAGAGTCAAGCATTTTTATAAGCCGCACGACAATCGGTGGTATTGGCCGCTCTTCGAGCTCTCGGTATCCTAGGACACCGGACTTTCGATTGCGAAAAAGTAACTGATCTTCGGAAGCGTTAAGGCAAGATCCGGCGACAAGATCCACTAGCTCACCTGATCGGCGCGCCATGGTCGATCCGGCAACTATTTCGATAGCCCCGTAAAGAACGCGCAAAAGTTCCCACAAGCCCGGTTTCGAGCGTAGCAGGCGGTAGTAGCCGGAGTGACCGCTAAGGGCTGGGCCGCCGATGACGCCAGCGTTGGACGGCTCACAGGTCCATGCCCGCACGCCGAGCCGTCGTAGTCGAGTTGAGAGATAACCTTTGAGTGACCGGTTGTGACAAAAAACGCTAATACTCCCTCCAGCAGAGCGAGCGCTTTCTGCCAAGAGGAGATAGGCCTCAACGAGATCCTCGCCAAACTCCAGAGCGTACTCAATGGCGTGGCGTACTGCTTTAAACACCACCGAGGCGGGCACGGACCTAAATCGCTGGCCTACAGGCGGGTCGAGCGCTTGAATGGTCCCTTTAACGTCTATTGATTGGAGTGCTGTGAAAGGTACTTCTTGCCCCATCACGTGTAGATGGGCGAGCGATCGAAGCGAGGTAATATAACCGCGCAGCACGCGCTCGTTCATGCGCCCACCGGAATGCTTTATAGGAACGGCAGGATATTCCCGACTTGCCGCTCGATGACCTGGAGTCAAACACAGTTCCGGAGCGGACGGTTTGGCAACATAGCCCCGCAGCGTATTCATGTAGATAGCTTCGACTAGCGGCCTTAGAAATGGAGACCATTGATAAGAGGTGGGGTCGTTCCTAAGAGATACATAGTAACCTTCTCGCCAGAGCCAGCAGCGCGCTAATACAATCTCTTCTTGCGAAAGTTCAGTGAGGCATTCTTGGGAGGGCGGAACATCCCGAGCTAAAAACGGATATTCACGCGTCATAGCGCGAGCCTCATCTGAATTTACGGATGAGGTGTGCTCGCGTAGATACGACGTGAGGCGAGACGGCCACTGATAAACTGAAATACTTCGCCGTGAGTTACTTGCAACCATGTAAATGGCCTCAATCAGCTGATCATGAGTGATCGCGCCAAGGCCATGGGCGGGTAACTGGAGCTGTTCAGCATGTATCAGTAGGTAGTCGATCCACAGGGTGGCCCTGATAACTATCTCGTACTCGGTCCTTAGACAACGCAGCGCGTAGTTGGTGGCATCGGTGTGCGTTTGAAACGTCAGCCAAGTTCGCAGCGTAGTTAGCAGCGGCCGATGTCGATTGTCCGTTAGCAGCGTCGGGCCGAGACCAAGGCGAACGCGCCAATCTATCTCGAAACATTTACCTTTGGCACGATCAAATTGAAGGGACCAAACCGGATTTTCGAAATCGGTGGCTAGCCAGCGTGCGGTGCGGTAGCGATCCGCAGAACATTCGGAGAGCATCTTGATGTCAGCTAGGAAATCGGCTGCTGGGAGCTGTCCTCCTTTTGCCGTAGGCCAGAGAATTGCCTTATCCATAGATGAGCTCTCCAAATGCGTTTGCCGATGCGTGCTCCCTGGCCCATTTGAGGCACTTGGTGAGATCCGGCCGGTCATCCAAGGTGGCGAGATACTCACACAGGCGATGTGCGACCCCGGACCAGTACACGGCACGCCCCGATGGGCGTCTTATCGCTGCCCGTACCGCCAGATCCAGACTGAGTAGGGCGGTCATAACTCCATTGCTTATGCCGAAGACCACCTTTGTGGACTCCGGCGCACTGCCTTCGATGTCAACAGGATCGTCTGGGTCAATGATGTGTTTTGGAATTTGCTTTAGAGCATGTTTGCCAAGAAAGGCATCGAGTTCATCCATGGTTTGAAATGGGCTAGACTCAAGTAAGTAATCGCTGTCCTTCATCGCTTCGCATATCAACGCTGATTGGAAGATACGAATCCATCTCTCTTGGAAGAACACTTGGATTGGACGTGGTAGGTAGTGATCAAGCAAGTTGGGAGAGCACACGTTATGGCCAAGAGCGCGAGCCATGTCCGTAACACTTTTAGTGCGTAGGTAAACGATTACTCCCGCGGAAGCTCGTAGGGCACGTAAGCTAAATCGCTTCGCGATATCTAGAGCATCATGTTCGTTGAGCCCGAGAGCCGTTATAAATCGCAATGCAAGATCATCGAGTTTTGTCGATGTCTGAGCAGAGAAATTCTGCATGTGCGGCATTCCTGCCACAGAACTAACCGTCAGAAAGAGCTTGCGCCAGTGCGAGCTCTTGCACTTCCTTAGGTAATTCCGTAGGGGACTCGTCAGCTGAATAACTTGCTCGACGATCTCCTTCGTCGAATCATTGAGAGCAACCTCCTGTTGGGCGAGCCGCGGGCCTCTTCTTCTTTTGCGGCCCACCAAGTAACACACACCGTCAAGTTCCACGAAGCCAGTTTGCTTTCCGTGACGGTCGTAAAGCTCAAGTTCCTCAAGGAACGCACATGTGATCTTGGGGTCCATCGCAACGAGCAGCGCGGCATGTGGAAGGAGTGCTCCGTCGACCGGAAGGCCAAGCTTGCGCGATGTATCGATCATCGGCGCAGGAAATATCTTCTCTGCATGGGCGTGAGCACCGAAGTGGCCGTTGGCTTCATAGGTCGCCGCAGCATTGGCGAACCAGTCTGGATTTGTAGGGCAAGTCAGCCCTAGACGACGTTTGCGTTCACCGCCCAACGTATATACGTGTCGGATCGTCCCTCGTGGTGCCAGTTCGAGTCGGCGCTGATGAGCAGCCCAAAGAAGCTCCGTTTCAACTCGCGCCCACGCGACGATTCTGTCGAAATCAGTCTGTATCTGATTAAAGAGCATTTCTCTCGCGCTGGAATCGCTGATCTCCAGGGGTATGTGCGTCAGTAGCGTGGTGGAAATAGAGGTGCCGTGATCATTTGTCGAAATTCGCGGCATGCACCCTCTGTACATCCTCGGAGCATGCGGCAGTGGCCTAGCGGGATGTGTCATAACCTGATCGAACAGGTACTTATTGGCGAAGCGCAAAAAGCCGTAGTTCCAATGACTTAGTTGAGATGCAATCTTGAGGCCACGCCCGAGTACTGTGGAGAAAAAATATCGAATGAACTGCACAAAGAAATCGTCAACAAAATAGGGATCATCGAAATGGCTCACCTGGATTTCTGGCGGCAAACTCGCGATAAATTGGCAGAATTCCGCTACGCCGTGAATGGACGCCGACCTGGATCCAAGAAGAGCCTTCCGCAGGGCTTCGAAAAGGCGCTGAGTAAACTCACGACCTAGGCGCGCATAGACCCCATATAGATCAAAGCCGCACACTCGACCAGCCTTGTTGGGCGTCGTCCATCCGCGCCAAAGCCACTTCGCATCTTCATCTAGCTCGACGATCTCGAATCGGGACATCCACTCTGTAACGTCAGGGGTGAGGACATACGCCGAGAATCGTTTCACCCGAAGCGCCTCGGGATCAGATAGACCGAGCCTATTGACGAGCGTTAGAAGAGTCTTCCCTTGTCGGCATGCCGCAGCGAGGGATTGCCCCTGAAAAATTGGTGAATACGCCGCTCCAATGAAACCCTCGCAGAGCGACCTCGTTTGTTCTTTGTTTCGAAGTAGCTCGGCTGTGAGCGTCTGTCGCGTGAGTTGAAGGTACGCTTCGACATTTTTCAGAGTCGGGAAGACGCGACACTGCATATCAGGCGAGAGCGAGGGAATGAGCGCCGAGACCTGATCGAGCAGATCGGCACTGATTGCGACGTGCGGATGTTCGCCAAGCCAACGCGAATTCGCGACAAGTGGCATCGCTTCAAACTCACAAATTGAGCCCCCAGCGTTTTGCTTATTGCTCCTATCTATGTGAAATAGATGAGATCTTTTCGATGGCTTAGCGTTTAATCAACGCTTCCTGCTGTTTTGACAACTTTGGGTAATCCGCCAAACTCCTCCACCAACCTCGGGGTGGCCATCTGGGGCGACTGCGTCGATACCTTCGAACGG
>ERZ778017.565-NODE-565-length-48158-cov-11.977174_pt1 | contig 48158 bp, 44 predicted proteins | sample MGYA00375747_ERZ778017 | MGnify/ENA primary metagenome ERZ778017 (study PRJEB29350, sample SAMN05509838) | bioreactor metagenome | biome: bioreactor; material: wastewater | place: South Africa: University of Cape Town | collected 2014-03-17 ...
TCCTCCTCGACCTCCATCTTCTCGTCGTACACCTTGTACTCGTGGTAGGACACTGGCAGGGGCGGAACAATGACGGCGACGGTGGCGCCAGGGCGCGGGGCATCATTATCTTCGTCCTCATGGCCGGCGAGAACATCACGAGCCTGGGTGAGCGCGCCCAGGACAGCACTGCTGCCCGCAACGCCCATGCGGCGGCCGGTAGAGATAGCTGCATCAAGAGCGGCGCGTGCAGCGCGTATTTCCCGAGCCCATTGATCCGAGAGAGCAAGCTAAGCCGGTTAGTTATATGTCCATCGGGCCTGGCTGACCGAGAAGAAGGCAAGCCGGGAATGAGCCAAGGAGCACTTACCGGAGCGTCCATGATTGATATCAAACTGAACTGAAGATGAATGCAGGAAAAAAGGACGAATCGATAGGTAGGAGAAGGGGATTGAGAATTGGTCAACAAAGATGAAGCTATTTACTCGATATAGTAACACTTTAGGGTTGACCGCCTCTATTACCGACTAGAGAAACTAGCAGAATCCTTGATCCTCTACCTCTTCTCCACCTCACAGAGAAGACTACCATAATTCCCGTCCGGAGGGTTCTTCGAGCCGGAGATTTGGTGGAGGTCGATTATATTAGTTGGGCCTGAGGACTTCTTTGCGTCTGCCGCCCGGATGGAACGTTGCAGATGGGATTATTCGGAGGAGATGGGAGACCAAGAAATGAATATAAAAGTCGATTACCCTTCTAGAAAATTAGGGTGATAATATTATATTTGCTCGCTACTATCTTTCCTATCCTACGGTCATTTTTCTTCTTCAACTTCTTACGATCTCTCCTGCCTCTTATCATCGTCATTTGATCTGGCGTATCAAATGAAGCCTTTGGCCCTTTTCCAGCCCCAGAACGATACTGCATTCATTATAAACAACATCGACCCGTCGCCGGCTTGGTCAGGCCATCAGCAACTTGCTGCGATGTCTGAATGTATTGAAGCATGAAGTTGCCAGCAATGACGTGCTCCTTCAACCAATGAAGCTGGATATCTATGTGCTTCGTCCGTGGATTTATCTGATCCGATTCAGTCAATTTAATGGCGGGCTCGCTGTTAGAAAAGATCTCTATGGGACGCACACCCCTAAATCCAATGCTCTCGATCAACTGAATCAGCCACATGGCTTCCTTTCCTGCCGCACATGCTGCGGTGTACTCGGCTTCACATGTAGACAATGCGACGGTCGTTTGCAGCTTCGAACACCAACTAATTGGGCCTCCAGCCAGCTTGAAGACGTAGCCGGTGGTGGACCTCCGAGTGTTAATACAGCCAGCGTAGTCTGCATTAACGTACCCTTACACTTTCTGTAAATTGACAAACGGGTCGTCATCGTTGTTCTGCGGTCCAAACATGATGCCATCTTCGATCGTTCCGCGCAGGAATCTGACGAGATGAATGAATCCGCGGTGATGACTGTCATCGGGGTTTTATGCATATCGTAGTAGTTTCCCAACTGGGTAAGGGATGTCCGGACGTATCATTATCATCGGAAACATCACTGACCCATTGCCCGACTGATAGCGCTGGCGCAGGCCAACATCTGGCTTCTCTACCGCCGATTTGGTGAACTTGGCTCCTTCATCCATCGAAGTGGCGCGCGTTTTCTTGCTGTCAGGGTCAAATTCATCGACGATGCGCTGTACATGCGCTGGCATGGACAACTTGATGGCGTAATCCTGGACTCCACGGCAATCATCGTACTAGGTCGTGATCGCTGTCTGTAAGCCTTCAAATGACTGGACTGATGCCACAACATCGTACTTCTCGGTCAGAACCTTCCACATCTCGGAGGCCTTCTCCTTCTTGACGATTTCATGACGAATTCCGGGAGATACTGCAGAGCAGATGATCCCCATTGCCTTTTCGTTGGCATCTTCGTATGCTTGGACATCTCGCTGATACTCCCTCATCGTGTTGGTCGCTGGACCACTATCTGGCGCAACAGGGTAAGGAACGGAGCCCAAGACATATCGGTAAACTCCTTGAGAACGCAGATACGTGATCACTGCCTCTGACCACGTCTGCCAAGTCTCCGCACTATACAGGATTGGGAGCTTGTTCAAATTGATTGTATTTCCACCCATTTTGTCTCTCCGGAACGAGCCGACGAACCGTAACTGACGGACGAATGAAAACGACGTTCGGAGGATGGGGGCGGTACTGCACGGTTAGTACCGAAAACGATGATCCACAGGATCAACAACTAGCTGGCCAACCACAGGTTGCCGCTAAACAAGACGAGGAATGTTGACGATCGGCCACCGGCTCAGTTGTGGCAGACACTAATGAGTCTGAGATATCTATGCCTGAGGTTCTGGTTATTGGCCAACCAGTCAGTATATCTTGGGGCAAAGCGATCCTTGGCTATCGTGTAATAGTCCTGAATAGCTTCCTACTGTCAACTTCCGACGTTGATAAAGATAACGTGGTTGAAAAGGATCTGTTTCTGACGAATGATAGAACAAATATGCCGCCACACAATCAGTATCCGATAGTCTAAGTTGCTACAGCCAGCCTGCCATAACCTTGCCCAAAACCTGATCGCTAATTCCCTGAATAATACGATCGTAAACAGCTGCGGAGCGCCCGGCCCGGGTGATTTCCTCATCCTCCTGGATGGTCTGGTCGGCGGTGGTCTCCATCATGCCCTCTGCGCCTGGCCCATACTGCTCCTGAATAAGGGCTGACTGGGCCATCATGACGAATTCGAAGTCTTCGCCGCCGTTATACGTATCAAATTGGATGCTTGCTTCACGGAAGCGATCTAATAAGAAATACTGTTAGCTAGCGTGTCCATCACTCAGAATCTATAGATAATCGCTCCATACTCTCGAGGTACGCGATACGGCGTCTGGCACGACGGTACGCGTACCAGAGTCCAAAGGTGAACATAGCGCCCTGACGCGCAGCAACACGAAGCATGCTAATGGTAGCCTTTGCCGCATCTATAAAAGGCATCGAGACGTTATCACCATTGCCCATAGACTGGAAAGGGGTTTAGCGACTTACCCAGCCATTGGCTGCAGTCAAGGCCCCCCTTGTACTCTGCGAGTACGTTCGGTGCTAGATCTTCGGGGTGCTCAGCTCCTGAGTTGGCTGGCATGTTCGGACTTCGGAGGCTGCGATATCAACGTGGTGTGCGGAACAGAAGCCGTGTATCAAGAAGTGTCGAAGAAGATGGAGAAAGGAGGGACGAGTTGGGAGATGAGGAAGTGTTTGCCTGAAAGATGAAGGGGAGGTGAGTGATGAGTGAATGAGGTAGGGCTGGGGAAACCACGTGACTAACACTTCACCAAGCCAGGTTTATCTCCTCCCTCATCCTTCTACTTGGCCTCACTCTACTTTCGATACCGCGTCTCGTTTGATTCAATCTCCTCTGGAAAACCTTTATCTGATGTGCTAGTGAGGCTAAAGGTCTACGCTACCCACACTATGCCTCTGAAGCGGTCAGGCGAGGCGAAGACTGAGCCACAAACGAAAACAACCACACAAGATCAGGCCCATATGCCGGAGAGCCCGGCCCGAGAACGACTAGACCAGCCAGAGCCGAGTTCTGCAGAAGAGATTCAGCCAATGGATGTAGATGATGAAGAGGAGCTGTCGGGGTTGATAGAGCCGAACGACTCCGACCTTGAGGATCCGGACGAGACACAAGCGGAAATGGCAAGGGAAAACAAAGAACGACACGAACAACGAGAAACGGAGAAGAGAGCGAAGAAGAGAGGAGGTGCTAGAACACAAGGGGCTTTCACTAGAGCTCAGCAACGAGCCCGTGACAATAGATGCCTGGAAAAAGACATCGTCCCCGCATGGAAGACTCAGCAATTCGATTTTGCCCAGGAAGCGAAGGAGAGAGGAAACGACTACCGGGCCGCAGCGGAGGAAATGAAGCGGGTTGCCGAGCTATGTGACAATGACGACGAGCGCTATGCGCTGATCAAAAACGCGGGAATCCTGGTTGAGGCGGTCATCGACAATGTCGAAGCAGCAGCGGCAGCATTCTATGGAGTTGCAAAGACTGTTCGAGGCTTCGAAGAGCGCAAGAACCAGCATAAGGACCTTTGGTCGCGGCTTAGGGAAACAGAATCGCGGTATGAGAGGAACCGGAAACAAATCAGTGTCGCCCAGGGAGCGGTTCAGGCGAAATGGGGCCAAGTAGTCTTTGATCTGTTGACAGGGTCCAGTGCCAATAGCTCCTATCGATTCTGGAGCGACATGAGAGCCTTGGCGAACAAGACGAGGAGTTGGGAAGAAGCTGCGATCCTTATCCAAAAAGCGATGCATGCACGTCTCACAAACGTTAGGAAGGGCAAAACTGCGACTAAGACGATCACCCCAGGAGATATTCACGCCGCTATCGACTTGAAGAAGGATGCTGGCGATATACTCGCTCTTACTGCAGGGGATCTAAAGGAAATTGGATGCCAGGTTGACGGCAACGGAATCCTACGATCCACTGTGCTCTCTAATCACGAGGCGCCCTCTAAGGAGCTCCAAGATTCATTTGATCCTAACGGATCAAATGAACGCACGTCACCAAGAAAGAGATCCGCGGAGGGTTCTATAGAGGCCACGGAGAAGCAGCGAAGGACGGAGTCAGATAACGTCCACAGCCGGGTTGGCGAGCTCAGCTCCGCTAGCATCGCAGAAGGAGAGGCTGAGGGGACAGCTCGCCAGGCAGACCAGGTAGCAGGGGCCCCGGCGGATTCCCAAGACCTTCACGATACACCAAGCGACGTTGCTAGATCAGTAACGAGGAAAACCCAAAGCCAACCTGTGGAACAAACGGGCGACGTTGACAATGAGGACGAACCAGGAGAGACGTCGCCCCGAGATTGCCACTGCGTGCAGCTATTCAGCAAAGAGGACCTTAAAAGCATCGAAACCCTAACCGATGACGGTGCGTCCGGTGCAGCTGAGTCCCTGCTGAGCCTGTACCGGAGGGCTGGATACAAGGCAACGGGCTGCGAAATGCACCATCGAGCTGTCTTCCGTGCCCTTGGCCTAAAATTTCCGAGTACGGGTACTGAGCGAGAACGCCGTTTAGGAATTGTTCTAGGATATGACTGTGATATGGACGATATTCGGGAGATTCCCGGATTGGCGCACTGGTTCAATAGCAAGCCGTGTGCGCGGTCGGCACTCTCTATGTCCGTATTTGAGGAAGAGGGAAGCTATTCCTTCGACACAAGCAGAATCGATTCCCACAGACTCGACGACCTACTAGGGAAATTCCTGCCAGGGCCGTTCGACTGTCTAAATGAAGACGGCGTTATATCGATGGGCGGGGCCCTTACGCAATGGCTCGAAAGCACGGATGGCGGTGAACCTCTGTACGAGATTGCTCTTCGGGAAGCCTGGATGTATGCGTATCACACTGGAGAGCCCGTTAAGGAAGTCATCCTCGATGCATTGCAGCATGGAGTCGTGCAGCAGGCCTTGCGCTCAACTCTTCTTATCTACCTGTTGAATGTCCGCCTTCGGGGCGACCACGAGATGAAGCTGTATACATACCCGAGCGCTGCGGAATGGAGCCTTTCTGGGGCAGCCGGAAGAATTGAAACATACGAGCTCTTACCGGTGCAATATGAACCGTCTGGGAAAACGCGCAACGAACTCATCTATATGGAACTCTCAGTGCTCCCCCCAAAGGAAACTGATGGCTGCCCCCTTGCGATACAGCGACGGCACACCTTGCAGGATGGAAAGGACCTCCAGCGGGCCCTACAGATGGCGGACAACAAGTATGACAGCGCCTCTACGGTTAACTGGGAGAGTAAGACGCGGGAGGTCCAGCGACAAGAGGCTGATAAAGGGAACCTCTTGCGCTACGGCACTCAGAGAGGAGATTTGGCGATTTTCAAACCTACATGCCCACGTATCTTCCCACAGTTAGAGGCGCCATCCACATACTTGCGGTATCAGCTTACCATGGTCGCTTCCCGAGGCGCTGAAGGGTCTGAACACTTAGAGAGAGATTGTTTCGGTACGCTTAAGGGTCTGAAATGCGCGTTAAAGACGCTAGGAAGTACTGGCGTCTTGTATAACGGACTTTCAAGCCCTGGCGCAGTGGGAGACTGCTGGGCGCCGACAACTCGCATCATCCCACGTACATCGATCGCCGCAGCCATCAGCGGGGACGGATCATGGGATGATCCCACTGTTCAGCAAGAGCTGGAACTGCTGCTGACGGGGCCCATTCACGTGTCGATAGATAAGGTGGCAACGGACCTCGCCAATGCTGCAATGCAGGCTCGAGCAGGGTGGAAGTCCTTTCTTGCGGCCGAAGCTGCCATTTACCAGGAATGCAGCGCTGCGCACGCCCTGGAAACGGAAATGAAGAAAAGGAGAGTTGAAACAATCGAAGCATTGCTTGATTCGCTTTCTCAACAATCTAGGGAGGAAAAATCGACTGATTAGGGAAGCATGCGCGGGCATTGCGCCGCCTGTTTAACGCAGCGCTTAAGAGTTCATCTGACCCTTCAAGATTAAATGGGCGCAGGGCAATTTGTGTGGACCCTACAACTGTCGATTACGTGGCTAAGAAGGGACTTTGGTCTATCTAAGATGAGAGGTATGTCGTGAGAGGGCCGTTAATAGGGAGGATTAGTCAGTGCTTTAGCGGTAGAGGTCTACAGATTGATTTATCGGTTTAGAAGGGCTCTTGCTACAGACATAAGCGGAACTCAAACTATTCTACGGCTAGTTGATGACTACTATCCTTTCCCTCTACTCTGTCTTTAAAGCTCTTTACTTGTCCACTTAGTCCGTAGTCCTCTCGGCCTGCTGTAAACACTGTCGGAAAGCCTACCTCCGAAGAAGACGCTGCTCGCATTCTAAGTTGGTGGTGATGAAGCGGAATATATACGTCATCAAGTTTTCCTGACCTAAATGACGTATCTGTGCTAAGCACTGTTGTTCGTCCTTCTCCATAAAGTTCTACCGTCTGGGAGCGGTTGGCCGTCGATACCATCCACCTTTCCCCACAGAAGGGATATACGGGTGCAGTTATAGCACGGGATCTGGTTATTGGCTGGCTTGAAGCTCGCCCGATCAGTACCGCATCATCAAATACCGTGGCTCGATTTTTATGGGAGGAGTGGTTCTGCCACTACGGCATGCCGCAGAAGATTGTCGCAGATGGATAACCTAAAAACCGAGGGCAAATCAGCACATCAGGAGAGAAGTAGGGGGCTAGGAAAAGTAGACATCTCCGCCTACCACCCGAATCTAACGGCGCAGTTGAACTCATTAATCGGGTCATCAAAGACATCTTGTCAAAGATGGCGAACAGAGAAGTACGTGGCTAGACCTAACATTGGCACTCCATGTTATTAACAATACGTATAACGACCAATTAGACCACTAGAGTGTCCCCTTTCGCTTTGTTATGGGATAGAAGGCCGTTTTGCCTATCGAATTAGATATCCCTACCTAGCAGACCCTACCCTGGGAGCAAGTCAGGACAACAGAAGACCTGATTGCCGTACGGGCCCGTCAAATCGAACGTCGAGGCCGGGACATGGAAGAGGCAAAGTTGAGGCTCCGCTGCATGCAGGAACAGAACAAAGAATACCGGGACGACCGTTATACCAATCGTTAGGACCCCTAAAAACCGGAGGCGCTATTCTCCTCCATAATACTAGACTCAAAGAAAATCAAACCTCCGCTACGAAGCTGCAGTTTCGGTGGCAAAGCCTATATCGAATGCACGACCTGGTCAGGGACACCGGCGCGTATCGTCTGAAAGAACTTGACGGCGCCATCATGTCAGGAACGTTCAATGGAAACCGTCTAAAGTGGGTTCATCTTTAGAAGGGAGCGGGAGTTGTTTCTTTGTCAAGCCTTTGTCAGAAGATACCGAGTCAGAGGATTCAGGGGATTCGGGGGACAACAAAGAAACCACCCACAAAGAAGATGCCTCTGACCAAGAATCAGACGAGGGAGACACCGATTTTACAGGAGTAATATGCGCAGTATGACTGGCGCTAGGGGAAGACAAGGAAGAGAGGCTGAAACGGCACAAAGCGTACCGCTATTAGGACCTGATGCTGCCGTGATCAGTGGAAGAAGTTAGGAGTGGGAGATGGAGATAAAGAAGTTGAAGTTAAAGGAGATTTCGGCGGCGATTTAGTGTTATAAATCGCGTCCGTTCCTTACCAGTCTTTTGCCATTTTCAACTGTTTTTCTTACCCTCTTTTCATTCCCGATTATCGTTCGATTCCAACAAGACAGACCGTTGCCAAACGATCATGACCGATAACCATCGTGCAATCGCTCCGCGGCCCACGGAGGTGCCTACCGAGGCGCCAACCGGCACCGGCAATGAGACCATGAACCCGATAGAGTGTGTCCTAGTGGGCAACACCATCTTCCCGTCCTTGACCCAAGCTCTCCGCTTCATTGACACTCTCCCACGCGAGGAACAATATCCACACCAACTTTGGCTGCTCGCTTGGTTGATGCAGCGGAAGGAGAAAACCGATGAGCAAGTCGCGGCGCTCTACGGGCACGTTCGCCGTACCGCTGCCTGGACAGAAACCGTCAGTCCTGTGGAGTTTGACCAGCAATGGGAAGAAGCAAAACAAGTGGAAGAGCAGGTGCAGAAGCGAAATGACGAAATTACCCGTATTCGAGGCAAGGTTTCCGAAATCTGGGGTCAAGCCAACACCGACCATGTCTGGGAGTTCGTTCACACTCTCTGGATGGCGCAGCAGGTGCGCAAAGTGGCGAATAGGAGACCGGTATTCGAGACGTTCGTAACTGCCATGAACCGTGCCATAATCGGCAGAGTTTCGAAGCCAGGACCAGGCCATCGGAAAGGTCTACACCCTATTGTAGGCGACATGACGGCAGTCCTACAACTTTCCAAGGTTCAAGAGGTCACACAAGAGGAAGCTAAAAACCACGGGCTTCGTTTTAATCAACATGGGATCCTGGTATCCGATTCAAAGCCTGTTTCGCCCCCATTACCAGTGGTGACTCCTGCCCGGCCACGAGCTTCCACCGACGTTTCCATGCGTTCAGTGCCCGTTTCCCCATCGCTAGCCGTCGCAGAGCCCGTTCAAACCGTAGATGAGCAGAATCCGACGAGTACTGATGTCGTGATGGGTGGTCAAGAGCCTGCTGCACCCCATACCACGTTAAAGGATGTTGGAGAGGCTCTAGCACGTGCAGTTGAAGTTGGAATGCAGGAAAAGCTTGGTGCGAGCTCTGATTGCCCAGCTAATTCGCCAGCGATCGAGGGTCAATCAACCGACCAATCGGAGGCCGCTGAGCCATCAGCCACGCCCGCAGCACCTAACGTCCCCCATAGTGCTCTTGTGGCCACTATAGCCGGCCAACAAGCCGTTGTTGAGCTTGACACGGTCTTTGAGAATGCAGAAGACTACGAGGATCTGGCAGAATATGAAGAAACGGAGGAAACTGCACAGAAAAAGGCCAAGGTCAAGCAAGGTCAATGCGGTTGCCAACTCCCTAAAGGCCTTATCCGAGACATCGCCAGCAAGAAGCCGGTTACTTTAGCTATTAGCATGCGGCTTCTGCGCCGTATGTTTGAAGCCATCCCGGAACCTGATTCTGGCCAAGTCTGCTACGCGCACATGAAGCTGTTGGGTGCAAAGATCGGCCTAAAGACGGGAACCCTGAAGTTTAACCCTTTATTAGAACGCCTAGCCTACTGTTTCCATCATCGGGGAGAAATTGGGGATATTCGCGCCTCTAATGACAGACATGATTGGTTTCGCCGAGACATGAGGCCCAGCCGGCCAGAAGACGCTCTGGGAGTGTATAAATTTACGCACCTTGTGCCTGCCCCTGATGTTGCTAAGGCTCCACCCAATTCGTTTGCCAATGCCATACGGATCACGGGGGTGGGAATGCATGATCGCGATACTATCGCCACTGCGAGCGAATGGCAACGTGAATGGACCGATACAGGGAATGTCGTCGTGCTCGGGCTAATGAGCTGGTGGTCCACCAACTCCTCCGTATCCTCAGGGGAGCCAATCCTTGAAATAGTCCGCCGGGAGATGGACATGTATCAACATCATCTCCGTGAAATCAATGGTCGTCCGAACTATGGTTGGTTGCGGTGTATGTACCATGGCCTGGCACAGCAACTTATGCGTCAAGATCCCGCGTACTACTACTGGTACGTGCTGCTACGACCGGACCATAATTATCGCTTGATTTCCTACCCGTATTATGGAAAATACACCAACCCGGGAGACAGCACGTATTTTAGGCATATCGACATCAACATTGCCAACGCCGTGCGCCAAGACAAAGCAGTCAACTTAATCCAAGGGAGTCTGACGCTTGATGATGAGGATCAAGGGAACTGCACAGAGATCCTTCCAGGAATGCACCAACACTTAGGCGAACTATTAGAGCGCCACCCTAGCCTAGAGACCGACGGCTGCATACAGAAGATCACAGCAGATGCGTTTACTACGGAAGATGAAGAACACTTCGGGATCACTTGGACCAAGGTGATCTGCAAGGCCGGGGACGTGAGAATCACCATGCCAACCCTGCCACACGGGTCAACTGGGCCTGCCACCCGTGTACGTCGTACACTCCTGCCGTGGTATGTCGGTATACAGGAAGACCATTCTACTCTGGATGTGCTGGAAAGCGGAACATGGGAAGAGCTCGCAGCCGCCCATTGTTCCCTGACTGCCGCCTCAAGCTCACCGTCCGGACATACTAACCGGTATGGGTGCATTCCCTACCGCTTCCCGCCTGCCCTGCCTCTTGAAAAGCTTGGTTCCTTATCAGATGCACTGGTCGGACGCTGCCGATGGGATGATATTGACGTTGTACGGGACCTCAATATCCTCTTCGGCAGTGACATTGAAGCTGCACGCGAGTACATCATGACCTGGAGAGAAAATGCAGTGCGTCAATTCGCTGAGACCTGGCGCCAAGTTGTTCGGAGAGAAAAAGACTACTTCGGAGATTGTAGTTACTTTGACGGGGATACTGCCCCTACAGCACACCCGCTGGGACCGGAGCTAGAAAATGAGCTACGGAAGACCATTATTGGGGAAGAGTACGATCATTATTGAGTTTATACCCTTATCGCTCTTTATATTGTTGTTTTTTTCTTGACAATTGCCTATTTTCTACACTTCATATAGAACTCACCCATTCTTTTTTCTTTCTATGTCCTCATTCTTCCCATTTAACTAGTGGTTTCCGAGGTGATTTGCCAAGAGCAGGGCCGCACCGCTTCCCCCGCGTTACCAACAGTAACACAGTCAGTACGACGTGCTTTCACGTCTAGCGACGGCAAGCGGTCCAACTAGGCGTGGGGCGACGGGACGATGTTGTTTACAATGACTGGAGTATCGTTCTGGGGCTGGAAAAGGGCCAAAGGCTTCATTTGATACGCCAGATCAAATGACGATGATAAGAGGCAGGAGAAATCGTAAGAAGTTGAAGAAGGAAAATGACCGTAGGATAGGAAAGATAGCAGCGAGCAAATATAATATTATCACCCTAATTCTCTAGAAGGGTAATCGACTTTTATATTCATTTCTTTGTCTCCCACCCCCTCTGGACAATCCCAATTGCAACGTCCCATCCGGCTAGCAGCCCCAAAAGCAGCTCTATTTCCTTAAAATCGCCTCTAACAACGACATCCAGGCATTTAAAGCCCGCCGGGTTATCGATAGCTCTACCACTGCCGTGTGAAGCACGAACTTCTACGAGTGCTAGGATCCGGAATAGCCCTACTCATACATTCACTATTCTAGTGTATAACACAAGTGGAGCCCCTATATTATGTTAACGCCTATCCATCACTGCTTCTAACCTCTACACTCCAATTACAGAGCAAATACAATTCAGTTCTACACATATTCAAAATATGCCGTCAAATGAAAGCCACCCAATGGAGAGACCCGCACTTGTATGCTTAACGCCCACAGAATATTGACAAAATGTATAGACCGGAAAGCTAACCCCGTCTCTCTAGGCTTCCGTTCGTATGGCTGTCCAGATCTCTCGGGTGCTCCCAACAATTGACTGGAGCCAGCTGGCTCGCACGACAGGTATATTCCTACGTCTGTACAGCCACTACGTGCACTCACTATGGCTCCTAACACAGGGTGGCCGAGATCGGAGGCGCGCACACGCTTTCAGGTTCTATTGTGGTGGTATACAAAGCTTCTTGCTGCCAGGATGGCCAGATTTATCCGCCTTATGGACGCCGATGGCGTGGGTGAGGTTTTTACGGAGAGTCTCGCGTGCAGCCAAGCCTGCGGGGATCGCCTCCTTCAGAAGGCTTCTTCATGTCTGACCGCCCTAAACGACGGCACTGGCCATCATTCGGAGAGGACCAGGATGGCTAGTGAGGCCGTGACCCTCGCTAGGCTCGCCCACGCCTCCTTGAACTCCGCTGCCATGACCCTTTCCGTCGAGGAGGCACCGTGCCCGCTATGGCCTTTCTACTGCATTCGTGTCGCCCTGCGCTGCGCTGCGGCGTTGAAAGACCACACGGAACGGGTAGCCCGATTCCTCTAGGTAAACAGGCGGGCGAAGAAGAAAGTGTAGGAACAGCGCTTCTCTGCTAAAAAAAATGGATTTGGGTGATATGTCACTCCCAGTAGCCTATAAAGCTATAGTCAAACCCTTCCTCATTACCGCCACCTCTTTGGATTTCGGATAGGACGAATTCAGCATTGCTATTGCCCATCTCAGTACGGAACCCAAGAAACACATAATTTATATGATACAATCCATCAGATTCAGGAAAAGGAGAGAAGGTCAAGCCTACTGCCTAAAGCGCGCCCTACAGGGCATTAAATAATCAGGACTTCTATAGTATGCAACATTTACCGGCAAAGCCCATATATTAGGCTTTGCCGCACTTCTGGAGGACCCCTGCCTCTATAAGGAAGATGATTGCTCGTCATTTAGATCAGTCTGATCAGGCAGTCTAGCGCGGCGTAAGTGTTCTCTGACTTCCTTGATCTCTTTCCAAGTGAACTGCTTTGCCGGACGGTTAAACCTTTAGTGGAGGGTTTCATATCTAGAGCCCTCAGGATCCTTCTTGACTTTGTTGGGTGGTGAAGCGGAAGCCTATCCACTAGCCCTTCTCTTGCGTTTTGGGGACAGTTGGACGGAAATAACTATACATTCACCGTCGTCATCTCCTCCATCAAATTTGCAGACAATGTTGTCGATGTCTGCTGGAAGCTTGACAATCGGCTTTATTGGCGCCAGAGAGCGTTTGAAGTCCGATGCAATGTGATAAAATAGGTTCTGCAAGGGGTATTTGGCTGAGCCTCCATCGATATAAGATCTGATCTCATCCTTCAGTTCTTGCAATTTCGAGGATAGTATGTACTGGACGTTCCAATGTACGGCCTCGATATTTGGCTTCCGAATGTGTTCCGCAGCTAATCTAGCTCCCACCTATCGGCATCGCCAGGAGGGGAGGTTTGGGCAGAGTCTGCAGCTCTGCATCGATAGCCCCTAAATTTTCATCAATCTGACTGACGATTCGGGGCAGCGATCCCTGGATCTGCTGGAGAAGCAGAACCGACAGGGAAGATTGCAGACAACGAGTTCCGAGGGGCCCACAATAAAAAAAAAATCCCTAAGCTCAGTAGACCAAGGAGGCGAAGCAAAGGGATTAGCGTCCCCCTATCTTGCGGGTGCTTGATCAAGTGGAATCTTTCCATAACAGTCGACAGGCCCGAACCTTAGGGGGCCAGAACCTAAGTCGGGATGTTGTCATTGGGCACGTTGATTTGTCGAATCCCCATCGAACATGTCTCGTTCTCCTGCGTCAATGTCCTCCCTCGCCGACGTCAGCCATCCCGATGCCTTGGTGATCTTTTCTCCCCCTTCGGCAAATAGGTCCTCCGCTATCAACTTAAGGCACCGTTCATTGCTAAATGAATACATGTCAGAATAGAGACCGACGAAGTCATATAGCCAGACGTACCGTTGCTGTCAAAGATGCTCAACACTCCTCTATCATGGATATCCGCCCCCGGAATTCGAACCCTAGTAGAGGCAGGATGTCGGCAAGACTAACACAAAAGAGTTAGCATTCCATCGTCTGTACACGATAGGAAACGGATTGCCCTAGCACACACATACTGGATCCGCTGTTCTCTGGATAACGCGGACGTAGCGTCCCTTTGACTGCATCGCCAAGTGGCCTTGTCAGACCTCTCCACTGCTGTCGTGGGCAATGATATATATATGGAAGTGCCAGAGAGGGAGGATGGAGAAGAAGATGGGGAAGGAAGAAAGTTAAGTATGGTTTGAGGGGGTTTTCCGTATAGGAGAGTTCCTTCATTGAATAACGGGAGTGAATGACATAGTTTGGGCTTCTTCTACACAGCGGACTAGCGATATTTAATCCAAAGAATGTGTTAATGAGCGCTGGAACCCTAGAGGCTAGTCATGATCGAGATAAACAGGATTGTATGCCTCAGTTAGGATCGGCGCTTTTCTATATGTAAGTAAATGACATGATGAGTGACTAGGCCGGGGGAGGAAGACGATCGGCGTAAAGCTCTAAATCCTATGCTATAGGGGACTATCTCACCATCTAGAGAAGGTGCGGCGGGTTACATCGGCCTTGGCAGTGCTGACTAGTTAGCTAACACCGGCCGTACCGTCATGTGAGGAACACTTCCAGTGATTACCCGTTTCTGTAAGCAATTGAGGTTGTAGAAGTTTCCTAAATTAGTAATAAAGTCCTGACGAGTTTGGGTACTTGCACACATTACCCGATGGAAATCAACCTCTCCGAAGCCGACCCCAAGAAACTATGTCTTAATCAGGGAGACTAATGATCATATTCAGGTAGATACACAAAGGAATGAAGGTCCTGGCCCCTAGCATCATGCCGGAGGCCCTGATTAAATACACAGCTTGATGAAACAGTTGAATCAGACTGGGGTTGGAAAAACCCCAACAAATAAGTGGTTGAGATGGCCTCTTTACATGGGGCCACCTCACGGAGTTGAATCCGGTGGATCATGGCCAATTGGGCTGCTCGTCACACCCCCCCTAGCGCCAGGCTGATCGCTGGTTTAGGCAGTAATGAAGCTTTCCAAATCATGTAAACCAAGCATCTTGACAAATTCTTGGTGTTTTTGGGCCGGGAGGAGCTTGGTCAAACCGTCTGCTCCCATGCTTGCTGTAGGGGTCCATCGAATGTCAATTCTTCCCTGTTGGGCCTCCTGCCTGAGCCAATGGTGATAAATGTCAATGTGCCTGAGCTTGGTGTAGTATTGAGCGTCTTTTCTCGTTAGGAGATCAATGGTTTGTCGATTATCACACTGAATAGTGATTTGTCTCTGTAGATCAACCTGTAGAGCAGAGAACAATCGTCTCCACCAAAACACAACTTCCCAGCCTCAGTCAGAGCCAGGAACTCTGCCTCTGTGGTGGAGGTGCTGACAGTGGCCTGCTCCCGGGCTTTCCAGTCAACTGCTCCGCCAAAAAGCTTGCAAAGATAACCCTAACCCTAAGTAATTGAGGATTGAATTGGGACGAGAATTAAATTCAGGATTGGACTGAGGATTGGACTGAGGACTGGACTGAGGATTGGACTGAGGATTGGACTGAGGATTAAATTCAGGCTCTAATGCCTCTGCGCCCACGCCTCAATACGCAGGCTGCAACATCTCAGCGCCACTTCTTAGTGCGCAGGATCCGGTTCCAGTCATTCTCTATTGTTATCCTCGCGCAGCACGTGCGGAGGCTCTTCCGTTCCATTGATTTCCTCCGTCCTATGCCCGGTGCTGCATGGATGGCGCGAACACCCAAGTATCAGCCTCGGCTATGCTATATATAGTACTGTGGATCTGAGACGGCCACATTCTGATGACTAGCTAGTGACTATACTGAAGAGAGCGTCAAAATTGTTACTCGGTACTGCGGGAACAAACCAGCATTATCGTTTATTTCTAGTCATTCTCTATCGATGCTCTGTGCTATAGGAACAAACTGACGTTGTCGCACTCCCTGTCAGTCTCTATCGATGATTGGTGCCGTTGGAACTTTGCAGGAGAACTTCGTACGAGAACTATTATAGATGTACTGAGTAATTACAATAATGTCGACACCTTAATGCTTGGCTTAGTCAGCAGCTCTTTGTTTGTAGGGTCTATCTCACCTCGCCTATATTTATCACACACAGAGACAGAGAATCAAGTACTAATTATGGCTCCTTTCTCCCCTGGTTCTCTCCAGACCTTCTGATATATATCGACTGGTGGTGTTTGTCTGATAATAACTATATCTTGGCTCGTTCTATTATTAAACCCACTCACCCATCCCTTCAAGATGCCGGCCGAACGACCGAGCGCTACCTTCAGGCCGATATCTCCGATTCCAACCTGGTGGAATCTACGCCGAATTTCGAGTTAGTGGCCGGATCCACTACAGTTCGATCGATGCGCAGGGTCTTGACACATTTAAAAAACTTGTCTAGCTCTATATAGTTCGCGGGGGCAAGCCCTTACTTGTTGAGGGGTACATCCAACGACTAGACAGCGATTTGTTCTTAGAGAACTGGCTGTGGCGCAACTATTCGCACAAGAGTAAGCGTTCTCGCTAATCCCGTGGTCGGTCTCTGATCGCAAGTCTCCAACAGTGGAAGTCGCGCGGAACCTCATAACAAAATCGAATCTGCCTCTTATAATCGACCATTGCTTGAAAAACGTGCCGCTTCTTGGGAGTAATTGGAACGAATTCAATTACAAGGATCCTAATCGGCAGCGAATATACCTGAAGGATATTGACTGCACGTAGGAGTGGCACGACTATTTGAAATAGTTTATACCGCCGTCACTCTTCTATCTGAATGACGGTCCCCAGGATTTTAAGGGTCGTCGAGCAGCATCGGCGGCCTCGTCACGCAAAAAGGGGACAGAGACGCCTACTGCCAGGGCTAGAGATTTAATGAGTTCCCTTCCTTCTAACATGCGAGCGGAGAATTTAATGTGCTACATCGGCCATGAGGGAACTTACACGCCATCACACCAGGAAATGTGCGGGGGTCTCGGTCACAATATCATGGTAGAGGCATCCGACGGGTCTACAGAGCATGGAAAGCGCACTAGTCCAGGGTCATCTATCTGGTTCATGACAGAGACTAAAGATCGCCATATAGTCTCCGACTTCTGGACATCAATACTCTGCCAGCACATCGATATCGAAGACCATTTCGCCCAGATTAATGCCTGGAAGGCAGCGCCGTTCAAGACTTACGTTGTTGAGCAGAAGCCAGGGGACTTTATCCTCGTATCTCCTCTGGCCGCGCATCAGATCTGGAACACAGGGACGCGGACGATGAAGGTTGCAGGGAATCCCCACTACCGCCGACACCTGACAGGGCCTGAGCACGTACTGATCACGTGAGAGTATATCGCAATGGCCTTTGATTGGTTGACGAGGCGAGGACGGTCGTCTAATAACTACCTAGTTAACTATGCGTGACAGGGACTGGGCATGCGGCAGTACGATATGGTGGCTTCTGGTTGGCGGGCCAGGCGAGGCGGTGACTGAAGTGCCCGACCAATCAGGGTGTAGGATGAGTCATCGGCCAGGGCCTGCTTCACCCACGGACCCTTGGCGGCACCTTCCTCCCTCATGCTTGTTATTTTCGTTCAATAGCTACCTTTTTAGAGCTTTGTACCATGAATGCATCTATTTAGATCGAGCCCCTGATAATGCGTAGGTAAATGACTAAGTCGTTAAACGCCGTAACTAAATAATGCAAACAGTACAAATATTACTATATCCTCCCATACTTATGCTAAACCGAGTTCTTTGTCTTCTTCCTTCGTCAAGCACCTTGCCTTTCCTGGTATATTGTCCTGCGATGTTCTACGATGGTTAGCGATGCTTCGTAGTGTTCTGCAGTGCCAGGTTAATAGGGTGTAAACCGATCTGGCTTCCGACGGTTTCGCCGAGGGTAACGGTTATATAGTATACTCAACCTTCCTGCGATCTGTCGTGGTTAGCATATCGCGCGAAATCCCTCGCAGTTATTCCAGCACTGTTCTATGCTAGAAGATCCGGACTCTTAGCCAGGATAGTGTCGATCATCTCGTTAGCAATTGCTCTCCTCTTTCTGCGATCTCTCCAATATTCCGACTCTGTGTCGAAGTCCTCCCGCGTGTTTATCAGGTCGTGAGTCTGAACTCCCTCAATAACTGCAAAGAGTAGAGTACCAGCTAAAATACCGCTGCCTACGTTAATATCCGTCATCTCAGGCACCAAAGAACGGAGGATTACCAACCCAGTCGAGGATATACGAGCGGCGGCCCACCACGCAGCGGTCTCTCCAGCAGGAGACATATAATTAGGATCTGCGCCATGTTTAAGTAACCATACCGCACAACGCTCAGAGCTATCCTTGGCTGCGCACATAAGTGGTGTTAGGTCGGCCCATACGCTTTTATGAAGCAGGGCCCGGCAAAGAAGAGACTCCCCATCCCTATATGCCCTAGGATTCAGTCCACAGTCGATAAGTATCTGGAGGCACCCCCCACAGTCCGCATCTATAACCTTAGACACGAGGTCAAAATGGCAGGAGCCTGGCGGGTGGCTTGGGTTACTAGCAAAAGCCGTCGAATAGTCTGGACATAGTGGAAGACCATTAAGTGCCCTCCGTATATAGACGCCCCCAGATCCTCCCATATAGCCCTTAGCTAGGCCTCGGCGTCGTCGGCTGAGGAGTGCAAATTTGCGGATAGTACACAGCCCGTCGTGTGTCGTGCTACCATCACTAGACAGTAGTTGGTCGAAGACCGTAAACACTATTTCATTCGGAAGAACCCGATTATTTGAAGAGAAGGCCGGCTGTGAGGGGTCCATTGTAGGGATAACAATAATAGAGAGAGGTTTGGTAATAGTATAGCTCGAGATCTTACATAGAAGGGAAGATAGAATATATATCCAGACTATCTTGACTTACTAGGTTGATATAAAGACTTGCCCGAACGTAGGCCTGTTATGTAGACAGACAAAGGCCAACTTACGGTTACCTCCACTTGCTTTGTTGATATAAAGACTTGGCCGAACATAGGTCCCTCGTGTAGACAAGGAAATGGCTAACTTACTAGCAATATAATAGCGTCTTTATTACTAAGAAAAGGAGACTACCAAATCGGTATCTTATCTATTTTTATCCTCTTTGCTCCACTCTAATGCATTGAAGGCCGTCTACTCCTCTGATTCGAAAGGTGCCTCCAAATGGCTTGATGTAAAGTTCAACTTCATTGTCAAGATGCAGGCTCAAGATATAGTACGGAACAGAATAGTATTAGGAGTTGACGTTACAGGCAGGTAGGTAGACAGGTGCAGGTTAGGCTATTAACAGGTCACGGTCTCGCACCGTGACATTCATCAAAGACACCATCAAGAAGGGCCTCATTGACCTCCGTCGAATTCCTGGAGGGGAGAACCTACAAACGACCAGACCAGACCCCTGCTAGGCGCTGCATTTAAAGAACTCAGAAAGCCTCTAAATATGACCGATACCTCAGCCATGACAGGCATGATATCTATAAAACACGTATTTACTGGGAAGTAAAACAGAACCTAGCATAAATACAGTGCTATATGGCCTAATTAACTACTTATCCCGCTAAAACCGCACAATCGCCTATATAGCTCTAGAGGATAGACAGTTTCCTATAGCATTAATCTAGTTCTCTATGCTGATCGTTTCCCACCGTACCAAGCTCTGCCGCTCGTCAAAGTCTTGTAGAATAACTATCTATCCCCTCTAGCTGCATCTCCTACAGTCTCCTCGTAGTCGATTGTCTCGGGAGCCTCTCCATATATGTCAGCCTCGGTGTTAAAGAAAAAGTCCGAGTCACGCTTGATCGCTTCGATTGTGTGCTCAAGATTCTCCCTCACAAAACGCTCGCCAAGGTTTTCTACACTGTCAAAGAGCCTGCGAAGCTCGCGTATGACTGATGGGTCATCCCATTCAATATCGCCGAGGATGGCGCACCCAATCCGAGAATCTGGCCGAAACCTGCTGGTCGGCCCCCACGCATGCATGATCCGGTGTGGCAATGGCCGGCCATCTGGCAGGGCTGTGACTGATACTAGTTCCCGGTTCGCCTCTCGAACCTCGTCTATAGTGCCGAGGGAGTCTCTCTCAAGACACCTCTTGTCAGATACACGTGAGGCCGCGGCCATGGTTAGCGGGATGCGCAGGGTGGCGCGGGAGGGTCTTGGTCGGATCCGAGGTGCGCAGGGGTGGATGAACGAGATTGAGCAAGGCTTCTCGTCCGACTCAGTGGGCGTGAATTCGTCCCGGTCCCATTTGGCCGCCGCAAGCGCTTCCTCCGCAGGAAACTCCCGCGACATACCGTCCTTGGCGATACCCGCGGCGCGAAGGTCCTTCCACCAGCTAGTAGACTCGTCGCGCCCAAAGGCGCACGGCAGTACTCCCGCCCGCTCGTCGACAGCGGAAGGGGCCTGGACGACGAATTCAGCGTAGGTGACCCGATCGCTCTCGCCGCCCTGGATGGGGTAGTGCCACTCTGGGTTCTCCGACACGGTCACCACCGCTCCTGGTCCGGGTGCGTTGAGATATTCCGCCGGGCTAGGGTACGCATAGAGGCGGTGTTCTCCGTCACGGCGGATGGCCAGATGTAGCAGGTAGATCAGGACGTTCGAGCGTAGCGCTTGCTGGACCACTCCAAACTGCAGATTTGGCAGGAGCCGCTCGTGCTCATCCCGGGATACATGGCGATCGTATATGCTTGCCTCCTTTAACGCCGTCCGGGCGACAGACTCTGATCGACTGGCGTGGCCGCCTGCCTGCGCCTGGAATAACTGTGACGGGAAGAGGTCAGGGATGGTTAGGAATCCTCTCGTATCGTACGAATGGAGAACCTCATCAAGATTGCAGAACGGTGCGAGTAGCCTCTGAAGCGTCTCGGGAGTAATTGTCTGCGGGTTAAATGTAATCCCTCTCCTGGGCTGTATCCGCGACGGCCCCCATCCTTGGTTCCATGTCGGCGCGATCCCGTCGGTGAACCATATATACCTGCCAGGGCTCTTTTTAATCGAGTCAAGGTCATTATGGTGCTGCACGCACCAGTTAACCCGATACTGCAACTCTTTCGGGTTGGCATTATCCGCTAGACCGATGGCTTGCGCGACCTGGAGAGCGTGATTGGGGCAGAGCTGCGGGAGGCGATTCTCCTTTAGCGTACTTAGTACTGCATGTATGTCTCCTCTCCCCACGCCGTCCTTGCTTGCTTGCTTGACTTTGTCAAGGGCGCCGGTACCAAGATCACAGCTACAGGTGAGAGCCTGCGGCTCCTCCTCCCCTACCGAGCCCTCCCGCCCCTCCTGCGCCCTGTCCAACCCGCAAGGGTTCGCCACCGTGTCTGCATCTGTCATTGTCTGCGGCGTGTCCTGACCTTGCGGTCTGACTTCCTTCAGGCTCCTGACGATAGCGGCAACCTGGCTGAAATTCTCCGACGATTCCGGCTCCTCGATGGCCTCAGCAGCCTTTCTGATTGCGTCAAAGCGGATCATCCTCTCCCGGTTCGCCGCCGCTTCAGCCCGCCGACGCTTACGACCTGGGTCGGGACCCTGACATGTCGAGTCTAGGTTTTGACGCCTCTTCCGAGAGCCCACGCTCTTGCTCACCGTTCCGTCTCTGTTAGACCCGCTGCTATTTTCCACGAAAAAACCATCCTCGTCAGTCTGGCATCCAACTGCTGCGATCTCTGCGGGTGAGGGGGGACTTAGATCGCACTTAGGGTCCAATCCTCTCCTAAAATCGCAAGACAAGAATCTTTTGTACTGAGGCTTCCCACGCGCTGGGGATTCTAGTCTCATAATGGCTGCTCTTTGCACCTTCACCCGAGCGGCCGGCCAGGTTCTCCGCTGCGCGGCGCATAGCCGAAGGATCGTGATACCATACACCTGCAGTCGTTTGGCGATCGTGTCGCCCCAGGTGTCTGAGATTCTGCTAAGGCATTTGACCCTTTCCATCTCCATACTAGGTCGTTGTCTTTTGTGCTTGCGCTCGATTGTATCCCAGACTTCACGATCCCTGACTCTCCGCTCCTTAAACCCTGGCACCACACTTACTGCCTCCCAGAATCGACTAACACACTCGTCGGCACGTTCAATGGCCGTCTCGATCATGATTCCGTAGTCGAGGCATATCTTATATTTAGTCTCTATGTCCTCGGTTCCTTCGACGTGCGATATAAAGTCCTCAATAGCCTGGTCAAAGTCGTGAGCCTGCTCTCCCGTCATGGGAGCGCCGGCTGCCGAGGGCAGACCCCAGTACCCCATCGAGACCGTTGCCAAAGACGGTGTCTGGTAGAGTAGCCGCTCATCCTCCGTCAATTTATCAAGCTCCTCGCCCACTGACTTCCGATGGATATCGCCTGTCTATATTAGCAGCCACCAGCCTATAGTAGATCATCTACTTACCGCTCTCAGGTTCAGCATTTTCCGTTTCACCATGAGGACTCGACGTCCTACTAGACCCCGCCTGGCCATGGCTACTACCTGTCTGACTGCGTTCCTCATTACCAGATGATCTGGACCGGTCACTGGAATTCCCCCGCCCATAGCGATTATCAGGGTGCTCAGTGTCCTCTTCACCCGTTTGTCGACGCGTATCATCCTGAGAGGTAGAGCTCGAGGATTGGTCCTTTGTCTGACACTTCTTAAGACGTGTAGTTGGGCTCTGGCGTATCGGACGCGCAATTCCCTTCCGCTGATATCGGGGACGTGACCCTCTTCCGTTATATCCAGGGCTTATCCCGTCTTCCACCGGGACCGGCAGAGATTGGGGTCCTCTAGATTCCTGGCCGGCTGCTGCGTCATTCGCCTGCGGGCTTCGATCCTCGTTCGCTATGCTGGTACAAGGCTCCGTGTCGCCTGCTATGCTAACGCTCTGACTGTTTGCCCTATCTGACGGTGTGCTCTGTACTGGCTGGACACTCGAATCAAACACCGAGTCCGGATGGGTGCTCAGACTGAAGTTGGTACTGGGCGGCGACTGCCTGATGGCTGGAAGACAAGGAGGAAGGTCAATACACGGACTGCCTTGACCAGCGGGGGGCTCATCGTCTGCTGGAGGGTTGTTCTGTTCGCTATTTCCATTCTCTTGCGAGCTTCTTTGTACCGGCCGCTTCTGTCTATATATATCATCAACTTTCCGTTTAGACATCGATAATAGGAAGGCCTTTACGGTTTTGCCCTATCTGATGGCGTGCCCTGTACTAGCTGAACGCTCGAATCAAACATCGAGTCTGAATAGGAGATCGTACTACAGTCGGTACTGGGCGACGATCGCCTGACGGTTCTTGGACAGGGAGGAAGCTCAATACACAGACTGCCTTGACGCAGGGTCGGCTGGGCTACCATAGGACTTGGCGCCATTCTATCACGATGGGAGATATCGTGGACTGTATAGAAAAGAGGTTGATAAAGTGAGTAGGGTAATAGCACTTCAGTGGTAAGTCTGAGCAGACGGTGTTAAAACCTGGGTAGAGAAGGACGCGTTGTTTATATGAGGGCGCGATAGATCTACTACTACAGGCGTGGGACAATAGGAAAAGGGGTCGGGGTTACCTATGCCTAGTAGCTTTCGACTGCTTGCTTATTACTCCGATTGGGCACTCCCCAGAGGTGGGGCCGAAATCCTATTACAAGGACGATAGGATTTCAGCCCGTTCCTTGCTCTTCAGGCCTGCGGCCTTATCGTTAACATCGACGTTTCCAATATATATTTCTGGTCCCGCACTTCCTTCATGGGTGCCGCCATGGCCGCTCTTGACTACCGTGATCATCAGCATCTCATGGCAACTTTGGACCCTGTCTCCGACGGTGTAGTGGGAACCACCGAGCCCCATGCGTTCTATGAGGCGCACAAGCGTCTTAGGAAGCTTTAGTTGCGCCCGTTCTACCGCGGCTACCCTTGCCAAGAGACGACTTTCACCGTCAAGGGCTTGATCAATGCAAATGCCAAACAGTACCTGTTGGATATTACCGACAAGGCCACTGGTAAAACGACCAAAACCCCAGTTAGCACGTATTTCAAGAACAAGTGCAACTTGATTCTTGATTATTACGATCTCCCGATGGTTGAGATGACCAAGAAAGGCGTCGTCTACCCTATAGAAGTTCTGAACATCTACGGCCTTCAGAAGTATCCATACAAGTTCACCGAATATCAGACTAGTGCGATGATCAAGTATCCTGCTGATCGCCCCAACGAGCGTCTCGCAACCATCCGGTCTTCCAAGTCCATGCTTGCACATCATGAAGATCCCGTCCTCCGCACTTTTGGCCTCGAGGTTGACGAGAACATGATCCGCACCAAGGCCCGCTTGCTTCCAACCCCGAGATTCAGTTCGGCGGAAATCAACGTCACAACCCTGGCACCAATGACCGCTGGGATCTGCGCGGCAAGAAGTTTTTTCAGCCGAACCGCAAGCCACTCGACGTGTGGGCCATTGGTTTTATCCCGACAAGCGCAACGTCATCAACCGCAACCAGGTGGAGAATTTCTGCGACGCATTCATGAAGGGTTACGCCGGCCATGGCGGCAACGTCGTGCGGCGCCCTCTGATTTTGGAACTCAAGGAGGACGTCGCCAAGGCCATCAAGAGGCTCTACAACGACATCGGCCTCAAATTCCAGAAGGATCCTCAGCCGCTTGTGATCATTATCCCTGACAAGAACTCTTTCACATACTTGCGCATCAAGAAGTCCTGCGACTACCGCTAGGGCGTGCCTTCGCAGGTTTTGCAATCGGGCCATGTTGTCAAGAGCAATCCATAGTATCTGTCCAACGTCCTAATGAAGGTTAACGCGAAGCTTGGAGGCGCCACGGCTCGCGCAATCTCTAAGGTCAACGGAGCGGCACTCCGTCCTCAGTCCATGATCATTAGAGCCGATGTGACCTATCTAACAGTGGGAGTAAATACTCCTTCGCTTGCAGCAATGTCAGTCTCGGCTGACCAGTATGGATCTGGCTACTGAGGAGCACGCGAATGCAATAGCGATCGTATTGAGATTATTAACCGTGCAAACATTAAAATCATGCTGACTCCCTTGATCCGCGAATGGATGTTGACTGTTGGTGGAGGGCGCGCGCTTGACCACGTCTACTACTTCCGCGACGGAGTGTCTCAGGGACAATTTGACCATGTGTTGGAGCAAGAGATATACAACATAAAATCTATCTTCATCAAGCTCACGCAGGAGCGGTGGACTGGAAAGTTTACGGTGGTGATTGTAAACAAGCGCCACCACCTCTGGGCTTTCCCTAAGCCTGGCGATCGCAACTCGGCCGATCGCAATGGCAACTCGCTGCCTGGCACTATCATCAAACGCGATGTTACCTCTCCTCATGATTAGGACTTCCTACTCTATTCGCACATTGCCCTTCAGGGTACCACTCGCCCGGTGCACTACCATGTGATTCTGGATCAGGTCGGCCACAAGGCGCACGAACTGGAAAATATGATGTACGATCACTGCTACCAGTATATTAGGTCGACCACTTCGGTGTCTCTGCATCCTGCGATTTATTATGCGCATCTCATTGCCGCTCGTGCACGCCATCATGAGGATGTCCCTACTAGCTTGGGCACGATCCCTCTAATAGTAATTATCAGCACTATGGTATGGTACTTAGACGGAATGATAATTGTATTATTAAAATCCGTCTAGCTTTAAGTTAATTCCCTCATTATGTGAAGCACCCGTCACTGGATACTGTCGATCTAATTGAACTGGCAATATTGCCTGTTCCAACTCTTCCCACACTCTTACCAGCTTCTGTCGTTCCTTGTTCAGAGCTGCCCTGGTAGGACGGTATTTCTGCCTGACAAGAGCATTCCACTGCTCTTGGGTCATACCGTTCTGAGGATGATTTTCCAGCTCGGCTAAGTCGGCCTTGGCGGTTTTAAGCCCCTTGACATGTTTTGCAGCATACCGCGCGAGATACCGTGTCCGGTTGCACTGGTCAATAGTATACCGCTGCTTTGCTGCTAGGCTATCGCCCTCAGAGTCCTCCTCTAGATCCTCTAGTGCCAAGGATCTGTTAAGCTGCAGTAGATCCTGGGTTGATTGCTCAAACTGCTGCTGCTGCCATGAACGGATCTGGGTTGGAAGGTCAAGAGACGACCCTTCCTGCTTAAATGCTCTGGTCAGGCCGTCTAGCATGTTTGGAAGGTGTATTGTTAGCCACTGATCGTCTAGAGTGGACCGTGATCCCCGATCAGCTTGGGTCTGTGATCGTAGCTTTCTCTGCTCCGGCGTATTTTCTCTAATATAGCGAATCAGCGGGCTGTCCAAGGTGCCGATAGCCCGATAGGGAAGGTCAGATCCGGACTGGGTCGGTGATCGACCGTAGCGGGTACTCGACGATCGTGCCATCGTAAGAAACTCGTCCAGATCGGTTGGGATCAGAGGCAAGATGACCTTGAATAGTAAGGGCGTACTGCCACGTATCCATCCGCTGACCGGTAGGAGGCAAACTTGCTCCGGCCGAATGTCTTGCTGTACTGCGAGCGCTGGGTTGGAACTCCTATGTTGAAAGTAGGCTACTACACCACGATGGGTGCTGCACCATGTTCTCAGTAGAGAATCGCCATCTTGCAGGGAAGATCGAGACCACAAGGATCTTTTATCTGGGTAGGGCAATAGCCAATGGGTCCGGATGAACGTCTGCCGTAGAGAAAACCGCCACTCCCACGCTTGCCGAAGACCGTAGATTTGGGAGATGACATCAAAGCATTGGCGGGCTAGCACGCGGTATGGCTTCTGATCCCAGTGTATCCGCGGCCAGTCTCCATTATTGCCGTCTCTCTCCCAGCCCCATAGCCAGGAGAATAGGACATCAATATGATTCACCCGGAGGTTCTTCCCATCAATCAGGCGGATCTGTGACTCCATCGTCACGTTTCCAAACACCCTCCGAAAACCACGGGCGGTCAACGGAACGCGACCGTCCAGGGCCTCCTGTAACCGGTGTTGGTTGAATAAAGAACTAACAGGAGACTCGCTAATGACCGCAAAGACATCCTGACGAAACGTACACAGACATAGATCGATCAGGACCTGCAGGAGCATGGCGACCTTCGCCTGATCGTGGCGCTCGGACTCCAAACGACTGAAGACCTCGTGTGCAAAGACGAAGCGCCGGTTAATACTGATCAGTTTGCGGTAGTGCACGCGGTAACTAGCCAGCATACTCGGGCCGCGGAGACAGATCGAGTCCCGAACCTGTGGGAGAAACACCATCGCCCCCCAGTCGATCTTGTCTAGAAACCAGCCGTACCGATACTTCTCCATCGTGACCTGGAGGCCGATGCCCTCCTGGATCCGCGGCCCGTCCGAACCATGATCCGCCGGATCCTGGCGCCGGTCCAGCCACAATGCGTTGCACCGTCGTGGCTGGCCAGAATTGATGTTCGGCAGAGCGCGGAGGAAGAGCATCATGACCCGGGTGTGTTCCCAGTGCACCATGCTCCGCGGGTGCAGGCTCCACACCATCTCAAAGCCCAGGCAGAGCCGGTTGATATTCCATCGCAGCCACCGCACCATGTCAGCAGTATGGAGGCAAAAGAACGGGCGTGGAGAGGTGGTCGCCTCGCTGGTTGGGAGCAGATACCGTGGCCGAGCTAGGCACTCTGGACTTTCTGGCGGCATGCCCTGGTGGATCGTATGTAAGAGGGGCCCTGTCACACGGTACTCCTCTCGAAGGCCGTACTGTCGCTGTTTCGAGCCCTCCAGCGCGACATGACATCGCCATTTGCTGTGGAGATACGCGCGAAGGAGTGCGGTTGGGTTATGGCTCACAGCTCTGCCGATATGCTGCCACGCGCGGAGCAGGGCTGGGTCGACCGCCAGCGTGTCCAAAGCCGAATTGGTAAAGGGGTAGGTCTTACTCGCATCGAAGATCTCCTTGGACGAGTTATACAGCTGACCGTACAGCAGGCCGCTTTTGCGAAGATGGGAGCGGCGGGTTGGCTCGACCGTCATACCGCCCGCGTCGGCCAGGAGGGATAACGGGAAAAGCTCCTGCTTAAGGCATGGAGGATCCCTGTGACGGGATCCGCTCCCACTGTCGCTCCGAGCGGTTGATCGCGGCGCAGAGGATTCGGACGCCGAGGACGGACTGGAACTGTCCCGCATCCCACGGCTGCGGTCACTGTCAGAATCCGCCACGTCGGCCGTCTGACGCAGGTGGGCCTGACGTGAAGGCCGTAGACGGTTTTGCCATTGCTGCGGTTGCTGGCTTGCGGCTGGCGGCGGCATATCGATCTCTCTCAGCTCGCGGTCGCACGAGAGGAGCCAGTCACCCAGACTGACCAGGCAACAGCGCCGCCAACTTAGGGTGAACGCGGCCGTTTCTTGCTCCTCCTGGCAGTGGTAGCTCCGGCCTGGCGCGAGGACCTCCTTGCCAATGTCATAAAAGTCAAACGTTAGAAAACGCGCATCCACCGCGGCGTTCCACTTTCGAAAGAAGCCGGCATACATCACCGTCCAATCTGCGTGTGCCGTCTCGGTTTTGAGGTTCTTGGCCGTCAGAAGCAGTCGCGGCTTGAAAAAGCCCCGAAGATTATATCGGTGGACTCGTCGCAGAGCCTCGGACCATAGCCGGCCCAGGTATTCCGGCTGGATCATGTACTGCAGGAGCTGGATCCGCGAGGTGTGGCACGAGCGTGTGACGCTCTCCGTGAATGCCGCCCCAGCCTTGGCCTTGATATCGTCGGCCGTGGCGGGAAGGTGCTGGACGATCGAGGATGGCAGCGCCGCATGAAGTGCAGGGAGGAAGACCAGGTCACTCCATTCCTTAAACTCGTCATCCGTAATGATCCAGTGCTCGCGAGACGGATGGTACAATTGTGGAAAGAGAACATATAGTTCGATCGCCTCGTAGCCGTAGAACCGCCCCAGTGGCAGATGGGGGACGCGGTGGACCGGAGCCTGCGTGGATCGGAACTCCCCTCGGTCGTGATCCTCAAACTGCACCGGGATCGGGTCCAGGTGTAGAGAACTGGTGAGATTACTGACCGGCGGCCTGGTGGCCGTCCAACGGAGACCCTGGCGCGCGACGGCCAGAGAAGACGCGAACCCTCCCGCGCTGTCGATATCCAACGTGACGGAGAGATGGTCGGGCAGCGTGGTCTCGTCCCGTTCGATGGAGACCTGTGGCGGAGGCGGGAGATTCTCTTCCGGCTGTGCTGGAGAGGGAGTCTCCGCAGGGATCCCGGTGAAAAGTAACCGACGCTGGCCTCTTGGGAACCGGACATCCCAATCGGCCGGATAGGCGGACATCCCCTTCTCTCCTAGCACATCGGGGCATTCCCACCGCGTCACGTCCGTGAGGGACATAAGGGGCGAAGAAAGATCTCCCGCCTGCGCTACGTCCTCAGCGCCGTCCACACCACCGCCGCCATGGGCCTGACAGCCGTGGTAGTGGAGAAGCTGCGACCGAATCCTCTCTGCAAGTAACAGCGTACCATCTCGCGTAGCGGAATCCACAAGAGGGGCACGAACGGGTCCTGGCTCGATAGAGGGTTCCGGACCAGGATCTATCAATCTGTGTGAGTCATGTCCTATCTCCGGGTTATCAAGGTTGATCGAGGGGAGGGGGTGTCCTTTTACCTGCTAGTTCAGCGTCTTGCTCATCTTCACCCGAGTCGTCTTCCTCATCTCCTCCCGAGTCGGAACTAGTATCCATATCATCACTATCTCCATCCTCTATCGGAAAACCGTCGGCATGATCACTCTCGACTCCGGCATCGCTCTGGCCCTCGTCCAGGTCCAGAGGGCCACCGTCGTCATTGTTGGAGGAGAGGTGCTGTGTCAGCTCGAAGAAGACGTCCTGCGGTTGACGCTGCTGGGTGATGATTGGTGCTGCCTGGACGCCTTGCGGTGTTTCTAGTGATAACTGTATCACCATCTCGTATGGCGACGGCACAAGTGCCATTGAAGGCGTTGGCCGTGCCACTGGAGCCTGGAAGTCTTGCCGCCGACCCAGCCGCTTTTCCCTTTTTCGAAGGGCCTCCGCAGCACGTTGCTCATCTTTATTCACATACTTGCGCGGTCGTCCTCGAGCACGGCGCATCACCGTGGGATCCGGCGGCTCAAAAACCAGATCCTCTGACATCTTCCAGCGATCCTATGCAAAGCGGCTAGTGTCACTCAGTCAGAACTAGTGGATCAGGGGTTCAGCTAACCTACCGAAGCCAAGCCTCTGATGGGAGAGATCTGGTAGGATAGTATAAGTTAGGAGGAGGGTCTCTCAAAGGAAAAAGATATATATACATTATATATACATACAGAGATTCTGAAAGATCTGAAAGATTTTCAAGGAACGTCTGAAATTCCGTGTCCAAGAAATCCTGGGGCTGTGTTTTGGGGTTTGATATCGTTCAGGGGTTGAGCGGCCTAGGTTCCTCGATTATTATTGGCTATTGTGTGTCCATGACCGGTCATCAGAGGGCTTTGAACCCTAAAAAGTACTGTTGATTCACCTCTCTAGTTATTGGTTATATTCAGGGGATGGCGGACGATTACCTCGTAAAAGAAATCCCCCCTAAATTCTCAGTCTGGCTATATTATTACGGTCTCTTTCTCCTTATCCCATCATTGTATAGATCTCCTGTGTTCCTCCACCATGCTGGTGAAGGCAGCCACCGCGAGAGCGAGTGCTCTCCCTCCTGATCCCTCTGAAAGGACACCACCATTCCGCGGAGGGAGGAAGCGGAAGGCGAGGAATAGAAAATGCCCACGCCTCCCGCGTTCACAGACCCTGATGTCGTCCTATTTTGAACCGATCCAGTCGCCTGAGCGGCCATCAACCCAGTCATCCCAGTCAAATCAGAGCAGCCCATCGCTCGTGACGGGAATCCAGACTAGAATCGGTGCACTCGATCCCCCAAGTATCAGGTATTCAGCCCTTAATCGCTATGTCAAATCGGGCGGGAAAACGGAGCTAACAGAGACGATAGACAACCAGATAACCGGTCTCTCCCAGTAGACCAGAACACTGTAGTGGTAGGAGTGGTGAATCCTCCTTGCCGGACGTCTCGCAGTGTATCCACCTCACTTCCAGACCTGCGATCGATGATGCTTACGAGGCGGTCTCCAGGCAAGTAGAGACATTCACCCCTGCTAGGAAGACCAGGGCCGATTAGACGGTATGGGCTGAGGATATGCTAATCACCAAGGAGCGGTAGATCTTCCACCAAGACCGGTGAGGATTGCGCCATATCCTCCTCAGACTCCCGACCCCGAGAGCAGGCGGGCAGTGTCTATAGACCAGCGCGACCAGCTATCTGATGGTCCATCGTCTTCGGCCGGGAGGAGAGATCCTGATACCTATCTAGCTGCCATCGCGCTCACGCATGATCTCCCACGCCGTGAGATCGTCAGAGCATCAACCTCCCTAGGCGGAGGCGATAATCGCCGGCAGAGCTGTCCGTCCGATCTAGTTACTCAGCCACGCCACCCCATGAACCCGCCTGGGAACACGCAGGGTGAGGGTCAGCATAACCAGGGATCTCAACATCCCTCGCCTTCAGCTCACCAGGACGCGGCTAACGGCCCTGTCGCAAATTCTTCAGTTCGCCATGCTCCTCCGGTGGGAGTATTAGATCGGGATACTCACAGCCGTCACGTCTTCCCAACCAACCAGTCGTCGCGCTCATGGTCCAGTCTGGGTGAGCCATCCGGTCAGGGGATTCCGCCTTCCGAAGCCCCCTTGGAGGACAGGCCTTCCGTGCGGAATTGGGATAGATCGAGTCTGACGTCCTTTAACGAAGCAGAAGGAAGCGTCCTTAGTGAGAATATACAGGAACTCCTAGAAGGTACCGACGAGCCACAGAGGGAAACCGAGGCGATTATCCGGGAGATTATGCGCGAGGTTGAGATACGGCCCCATAGTACAGCCCCTCGCGGAGCCCGTGGTCGCGGTCGAAAACAGTATACACATTGGACCTCCGCCGAGGTCACGCGCCTGCTGTTAGGGCTCAAGGCGTTAGGTCCAGATTGGTGCGGGATCAAGCATTGGGATACTACCCATCGACGTGGTCCAGCGTTGTTACGCCGGACTAACGTACAGATCAAAGATAAGACTCGTACCCTCATTGAGCAGTTCCTTAGGTAAGTTCCGCCTCTTCTTAACCTTATTACCGCTGACCAAGATCGTTGTTAGGCTCGAGCTGCCTCTTCCACGGTATCTCCTTGATCTGCCCGTCTACCCATCTAGTCTAGGGCTAGTTGCACGATATCGAGTACAGGTACAGGATTATAATAGGAGGGGACGACCAGCTGCAGCTAATCGAGCACCATTAACGGTGACCGATATGGCCCCACGGACTCTGCATATAGCGAAGAGTCGGCCCTTCCCTAGTTAATATGATGATGATTGGGTATAGATCCTCTGGATTCAACTCCGAAGGATGACTCCATATCGGAGAGTATGATCGGTCAGTAGGACCAGGAATTTGACCAAGAAGTTGTTAGGGATGTTACAGCACCAGACTCATTCAACCCAGTTACCCCCAATTTGAATGTTTTTATCTACTGTATATTAACCAGGGCCCCCAGCCCAATTTAGGGGATTGAAGCCTTCGTTTGTTACTATCTAAATATGATTATTAGTTTATTTTGATGGTTTAGGAGGATGCTACCAGAGTGCGGCGGTATCCGCAGTATTAGCGTGTAGGATACTAGTCTGCAAACTATCAGCTGACAACGATAATGAGTTACTATCAAACCAACCGCCACCCACGGATAATGATAGCGGCCGACGTTGCAAGCAGGTGAGTCGAGAGGTGTAGATTAAGCTATTAACAGGTACATAGATAAGGTGCAGCTTAAAGAGTTGCAACAAGATCAATATCAGGACTATAGAAATACTCTGTGTGCGTTACGTACAGGTTAGGTGGCAGACGATAGAGAGTTATAGCGTCGTACTGCGACAATAAGTATATTGAGCACATTCCGCAGTGCGCAGTCACGTACGGTATAGGAAAGCATGGAGTACGTATAGTGGAAGTGTGCTGCTCCTATTGTAGAACTGAATTCTGGCCAGGGCGTGATCCCTAGAAGGGGAGCCGTAGGTCACGTAATCTGCGGTAACATGGTGTAACACGTGAGGCATCACGTAGTACGTGCGAGCCCTACTCAGTCACTTGTACACATGCGGAGCTCGCTCTTTGATGAAAGCTACGGTGGTGACTGGTGCCAGGAGGGGAGGACTATAATGTAGCTAAAGTAGAGGATACTTAGGAGTTCTAGCTACCCTCGGATCAGTGGATAGGCCGTCTACTTTCCAGCATTATTTCTAGGGAAGTGCGTAGTCAAAAAGAGTAACGTTCATATTATCCGAGCCACCGTGCTCTAGGATTGTAAAGTCCTGTAGTACATGCTGTCTATGTCCTCCTCCCCGCCATACCCTCTCTCCCCCTGCGTTGCGCCCTACTCTTGCGAATCATGGTGTGCTAGTCTCCATCTGACATACTCTCGGATGGCTGGGATCGTCTTCTCCACGCCGGCTAACGACGGCAGCCAGTCGATGAGGCCCATCTTGTCCTGGTTAGGCAAGCGAAAGAACTCGGCTTGCGTTTGCCAGTCTCCGAGGAGCTGAGACGGCTGGCCGTAGACGTCTGCGTCCGAGACGCAGAACGCCAATCTGCCTGCCTGGTTGAGGAAGGCATACACCCCGCGGCGGAACTCTTGGCCGTCATCGTCGAATTCGCCCATAAGGACGCCATTGGTGTTGCGGTCGGCGAGGAATCTGACCTCAGGAAAGACACTGCATCATATGTTAGCTTTCCCCATAGCCAGGGTAAGCGGGGGAAGGCTCACTTGGGAGGGGCCATGGCAGGATCGATACGCGTTGTTCAGACTGTTCAAAGACAAGAGGAGGATGGTCGATGAAGAAGGGTGGTTGAAGGAAGAAGGGTGGTTGAAGGAAGAAGGATGGTTAGAGGAAGAAGTTTATGAGAAGAGACTTGAGTGTACTGGACTGTGTTGCAGATTGTGTTGCTGGAGGTGAGGTCCAGTCTGAGAGCAAGAAACTGGGGTGCAGTGGATTGCTGGAGATGAGGTGAGGTCTGAGAGTAAGAAGACTTGGGTGTAGTAGATTGTGTTGCAGATTGTGTTGCTGGAGGCGAGGTCCGGTCTGAGAGCAAGAAGAGCACAGTAAATTATCTCTTTGAATAAGATTCCTATGAACTCGAGTACTCGCTCCACTAACCGTCTCAAAGCCACAAAGACTAAAAATAACCTGCTCTATAGGGTAGATCAAGGTTGAAAGAATGTCTACTCCAGGAACAAAGACCCTGCTAGCCTGACTATCAAGGGGATAGATTTAGGCTTGACTAGATCGGGTCCTCTCTTTGTTATCGGGACCCGCTACTCATTGCACTAGTCCTTTACACAATGGATTCGTATTGAGGCTGAGCCTTGAAGATTGAACAAAGCAGAGTTGAAAGAACTATAGCTTTGCGCTATATAGATATAACCTAGATTGCTCGAGTCCTAATATATATTCTATCTCCGTTTCTATATCCAAGATTGCTGTTTAACCTGTCCCGTGAATCTTTGCAATGAACCCTCTACAGCCCGTTGTCCCTATTTACAATCTGTTTCTTCAGCCCGAGTTGGCATTCACAGTCCTGGACCAACTACTGCCCGCCGACGGCAGTATCACACATAAAGAGCTATGTACTGTTCGTGGACTTGGACTCCAAAACCGCCAATGCCGAGCCGTCGTCCAAAACTATCTAGGGGGAACTGGAAATGTCCGCCTACAAAGGGCACTTAGCTTAATTCAACACTTTCCGGACTATATGGCCGCCTTTAATTATCTCTCTCAACCTCACCCGCCAGCACAGACGCTCCCCCCCTACGACCTCGTATCCGAGACCATAGTCGCGAACTGTGGTGGTTGCCTACGGATACTTATCGAGCATGGACTGAATCCCCGGGCATATAATCAAGTAGGGTATTCCCTTCTTAGCTACGCCCTGGCTTTTCAAAAAGTTACGGTCGCCGGGGTCCTAGCAAGACATGCTAGCCGTAGTCTTGTCCTTTCTCCTCCATGTGTGGAGCAGGCTCCAGACCGGCATCCAACAATGTTAGCGCTCGCGGCACGACCTAGAGATCGAGGTTTCTTCTCTACGATTTACCATACAGTATCGAATCCGGCGAACCATCCACCTTTCGACCTTTCAGACGAGTTCGAGCCGGAGAGTTTAGCGGATGTGGTGCTTTTCTGTAACCCCCAACTTGCCGATGAGCTCCGACGGAACAACGTCAATATCGAGGAAGCCTTTGAGAATGAGATGGGAGTTTGGCACTACGCGGTCTCTAACCCAGACCCAGTACCTCTGCTAGAGTGGCTCTATGAGAATACAAAACCCCAGTGGGATCTAAATCGGGCCGATAACATTAGAGACGTCACACCACTTATGCGCGCCGCTGGGCGAGGAACCCCTAGCTGTGTGGAATGGCTCCTTGAACACCAGGCGAATCCTAATCATATGTCCAGCCTGACTGGAGTTACTGCCCCATGGTTAGCCGCCTCTCGAGGATCAGAGAATGGGTTAGCGATACTCCGTTCTTTGATCCAGACAATTAATAATATCAACGTGGGTAATGGCACTCTAGTTGGTACCCTCCTTCATGCGGCTATCTACAGTGTTCAGAGGGCTTATCGATTGAGCGAAGCACGGAGGCGGCGTATTCCAAGGAGGCTATATCTTAACTGCCGAAGAAGAGCAAGACAGAGGGCTAACGATATGCTTGATATTATCCTGGCTAGTCACCCGGATCTTCTAGCACAAAACAGTGCTGGGATTATCGCAAGCGATCTTGCGCGGAGCTATAATCTACAACAGATCGCAAGTCGGTTAGGAGTACGGCGTAACCGCTACCCTCAGCGTCGTCGGATACCAAATCGCTTTGCACCTTCGTAGTTGATGAGCGGCCTAATTGGCCACGGAACTGCCTGATTCAACTCCGCAGGATGACTCCATATGGAGGATCAATTTGACCTGTCATTTATTGGGAATCGTTCCAGCACCAGCCTGATTCAACAAAAATTTGCTGCTTAATTCAACTGTTTTTATCTGCTATATTTAATTGAGGCCTCTAGTACAGTGTTGGAGGGCAGGACCGTCATTTTAAACCCTGCGAATATGACAATTGGTCTTGTTTGACCAAGAATAGTGTAATAGGATAACCCCTACTTCTATAGTTTTGCTTTTGACCGATAGTTGTTCCTTCTTTGGAGCGGTGGATATTTAGTCCGACTAGTCCCCCATAGGATGTGTATATATATATACAATTGAGTAATCAAGGACATCTGTCAAAGATAACGAATGGAGAAGTATATGGCTAGACCAGACGTTGGCACTCCATGCTATTGGCAAAACGTACAACCACAAATCAAACCATAAGTGTATCCCCACTCCGCTTTGTTATGGGACAGGGGGCCGTTTTGCCCATTAGATTAGAGATTCCCACGTGGCAAACCCTACCATGGAAGCAGGTTAGGATAACGGAGGACCTTATAGCCATACGGATCCGCCAAATCGAACGCCGTGACCGAGACATGGAAGAGGCAAAGTTGCGGCTCCGCCGCATGCGGGAACAGAACAAAGAATGCTGGGATGACCACTATACAATCTGCCAAAACCCGCTTATGATCGATGACGTTGTTCTTCTCCATAATGCCAAACTTTAGGAAGACCTCACGTCCGCTACTAGGCCGCGATTCCGCTGGCTAGGCCCATACAGGATACGCGACGTGGTCAGGGACACTAGTGCATATCGTCTGCAGGAACTTGACGGCACGATCATGTCAGGAACGTTCAATGGAACCGTCGGAAGCGGTCTCATCTTTAGGAGGGGACGAGAGTCGTTTCTTTGTCAAATCCTTTGTCAGAAGATACAGGGTCAGAAGATTCAGAGGATCCAGAAAGCAACAAAGAAACCACTAGCAAAGAAAACACCTTCGACCAAGGATCAAGCGACGAAGATGCCAATTATAGGATAGCCATGCGCAGCATGACTGGCGCAGGAAGAGGGTAAGGAAAGGAGGCTGAAACAGCACAAAGAATACCGCTATTGGGTCTTAATACAGCCGTTATTAGTGGAAGAAGTTAGGGATCGAGAATAAAGAGGTGGAAGAGGTTGAAGTTTAAAGAGATGCTATAGCGATATATAGCTATGAATCGCGTTCGTTCCTTACCAGTTTTTTCCATGTTTAACGTTTTTCTTACCATCTTTTATCCCGAATATCGTTCGATTTCCACAAAAACAGGCCGTTGCCAAACGGCCATGACCGGCAACCATCGTGCGATCGCTCCGCGGCCCTCTAAGGCGCCTACCGAAGTGCCTTCTGGCACCGAAGAGGGGGCTATAAACCCGGCTGACTGTGTCCCGGTTGGAAAGACCATATTCCCCTCCTTGACCGAAGCCCTCCATCACATCGATTCCCTCTCACGCCAGAAATAATATGCGCATCAACTTTGGGTGCTCGCGTGGCTCACGCAGCAGAAAGAAAAGGCTGATGAACAGATTACTGGACTTTACCAACACGCTCGTCGTACCGCTATTTGGAAGGGGACCGTTAGTGAAGAAGAGTTCAATGAGCAGTGGCAAGAAGCAAAACAGGTTAAAGGCCAGGTGCAAAAGCGAAATGAAGACATCGCCCGTATTCGAGTCAAAGTATCCGAGATCTAGGGACAGGAAAACACCGACCACGTCTAGGAGCTCGTCCACACCCACTGGATGGCGACGCAGGTACGCAAAGTGGCCAACAAAAGACCAGTGTTCGAGACGGCCGTCACCGCTATGAACCACGCCATAGTCAATCGCGTTTCAAGCATGGGGGCAGGCCATCGTAAGACCCCACATCCAATCGCGGGTGATCTAGCAGCAATTCTGCGGCTCACCAAGGTTCAGAAAGCGACGCAGGATGAAGCCAAGAGCCACGGCCTCCGCTTCAATGACCATGGGATTCTGGTATTAGCGTTGCCAGCTTCGCCTCCATTGCCGGTTGTGACTCCTAGCCGGCCGCGAGCCCAATCCGACGTTTCCATGCGTTCAGCACCTGTTCCCCATCGCTGGTCGTTGCGTGACCCGTACAGGCTGCAGAAGGGCAAATTCGGAAAGCGAAGACGTTGTTATAGGCGGCCAGGACCCTCCCACAGGCCATATGACGTTGAAGGATGTTGGAGAGGCTCTAGCACATGCGGTTGAAATTGAGATGCAGGAAAGGCTTGGCGCGAGCTCTGATTCGCCAACTCATTCGCCAGCGATCGAGGTTCAATCAACCGACCAATCAGGAGCCGCCGAGCCATCGCCTACACGCATAGCACACAACGTCGCCCATAGCGCTCTTGTGGCCACCATACTAACAAGCCGTTATTGAGCTTGACACGGTCTTTGAGAATGCAGAAGACTATGAGAATCTGGTAGAATATGAGAAAACAGAAGAGACCCCACAGAAAAACGCTAAAGTTAAGCAAGGATAATGTGGTCATTAACTGCCTAAGGCTCTTGTTCGGGATATCGCTAATAAGAAACCAGTCACCTTAGCTATTAGTATGTGGCTTGTTAGCCGTATGTTTAAAGCCATCCCGGAACCTGATTCTGGTTAAGTCTGCTATGCGCACATGAAGTTGTTAGGCGAAAAGATCGGCCTAAAGACTAGAGCCTTGAAATTCAACCCTCTATTAGAACGATTGACCTACTGTTTCCGCTATTGGGGAGAAATTAGTGATATTAGCGCCTTAGATGACCGGCATGATTGGTTCCGCCGAGACATGCGACCTAGCAGGCCGGAAGACGCTCTCGGGATCTACAAATTCACCCATACTGTCTGTGCCTGCTCCTGACGTTGCCCAAAACCCTCCCAATTCCTTTGCCAATGCTGTACAGATCACTGGAGCAGGGATGCGCAACTGTGGTCTTACCGCCACTGCGGGCGCATGGGAACGTGAATAGACCGAGACAGGGAACGTTGTCATCTTCGGCCTAATGAATTGGTGGATGGCCACTACGCCTACAGCGGAGCCAATCCTTGAAGTTGCTCGCCGAGAAGTGGATATGTACCTACACCGTCTCCGAGAAACCAATGGTCGCCCGAACTACGGTTGGCTACGCTGCATGTACCATGGCCTGGCGCAGCAGCTCATGCGCCAGGATCTAGTATACTACTACTGGTATGTGCTGCTCCGGCCGGATCATAATTATCGCCTGATTTCGTACCCGTATTATGCAAAATACACAAAGGCGGGGGATAGCACGTTTTCCCGGCATATCGATATCAACATCGCTGCCGCAGTGCATCAGGAAAAGGCAGTCAACTTAATCTAGGGAAGTCTGACGCTTGACGACGAGGATCAAGACAATTGCGACTGCCAGGGATGTATAAGTATCTGAGAGAACTGTTAGAACGCCATCTAAACCTAAAGAGCGACAGTTACGTCTAGAAGATCGCCCCTAATGTATTTACAACGGAGGATGAAGAACAGGGATCACCTAGACGAGGATCATTTGCAAAGCAGGGGACGTGAATAGGCCAACCCTGCCGCATGGTTCAACTGGGCCTGCCACCCGTGTACGCCGTACACTGCTGCCCTGGTGCGTCGGCATACAGGAAGACCATTCCACCCTCGACGTTCTGGAAATTGGAACTTGGGAAGAACTGGCCGCCGCTTATCGCACCTTAACTGCTGCTTCAAGCTCACCGTCAGGGCATACCCACCGGTATAGGTGTATTCCCTACCGCTTCCCACCCGCCCCACCTCTCGAAAAGCTCGGTCCCATATCTAAAGCGCTGGTGGGACGCTGCCGATGGGATGATATCGATGTTGTGCAGGATCTCAACGTCCTCTTTGGCACCAACGTTGATGCTGCACGCCAGTACCATCGCAACCTGGAGGGAAAACGCAGCGCGCCAATTCTTAGAGACCTGGCGTCGAATCGTTCAAAGGAAAAAGGACTACTTTAGAGATTGCAGCTACTTCGACGGTGATGCTAATCTTCCACCACACCGACTGGGACCATAGCTGGAAAAAGAGCTGCGGAAGACCGTTATAAGTGAGAATCATGATCATTATTGAGTTTCTGCCTTTGTCGCTCTTTATACTGCTTCTCGGCTTTGCAATCGCCTACCTTTTTTACACTCTTTATCGATCGGGGACGGTCGACCATCGGCTTGGGAGGACTATCTAGAATTCGGTCATCTTTTTCTTCTTTCTATGGCCTCATTCTTCCGAATTAAGTAGTGGTTTCCCGCAGGATTTGCCAAGGGCATGGTCTACACCATTTCCACCATTTCCACGTCCAGAGAATTCGTGTCCAGAGAAACTATTGTCAAGTTAATGCGCATAACTCCATGCATCACGTGATACCAGTGAGCCCTACTCAATCATAATGTACGTCTGCGGCGCTCGCTCTACCCCTTTTTTGCCACTCGCACAGGGTCTCTCAGCCTCCGTAATCAGGCTACTCCTCTCGCACATGGAGCTCGTTGTATCGTAGCAGATAGCCTCGGCATAGAGCAGGTAAATAATAAGTCGTAAGAGGGCCATATGCAGGGACCCATAGATAGCGCAGTATAGCATCAACAACCCATCCAAGAACATATTCTCTTCAGCCAATAAGCATGCAGCATAACTCGTATAGCTGCTGTGCGCAGTGCGCGGTCAAAGTGAGCGCAAAGAAGTGTTGACGCGTATATAATCGCAGATATGATCGCAGTGAATGCGCAGACACATTTCCTAATTTGGAAATCGAACACAATGTAAAGGTATCTTCTCTTACTCTCTCTCCCCCTCCTTCTTCTCTCTCCCTAGATCCATCCGTCATTTTACCGGTAAGTCATCTTTTCCATCACTCTGTGGTTTATATGCGTTATAGCTATTATTACTTGCTTCTCATCCTTCTTCTTCATCTTTACCACTCTTTGTCCCGCTTCGCTGCTTTATTATGGTCTCAGGTCCATAGCAACATGCTGAAGCATCTTGCTTTGATTTGCTGGGTCTTTTGCCAGCATGTCAGTCCATCATAACGCGTTGTTTCGACTTGCTTCTGTTGCCTTCGCATTAGACTCCTGTTACTGCTCGTCCGTTGTTCCATGCTGACTCGGTGTAGATCGATCATCATGGTGTCTGCCGCTTATCGTGCTCGAAAGAATTACCGCAGGGCGGCCCGCCGTCGTGCCCTCACCGCCGTTCATCGTGCGCTCAAAAAGCAGCGCAGAGCAGCCCGCCGACTTGCGGACGCTCTCGCTGCCGCCGCTGCCGCTGCCGCCCCCGCGCCCTCTACGCCGCCGAGCCGTTCTCCTCGCCCTTCCTCCTCCGAGGCTAGTGCTCCTCCGTCTTCCTCCGCCTCCGAGCTTGTCCCATCGCCATCTCCTCTACCTCCGTCACCACAGGTGGTAATTCCGGTTCGCCGCGCTGCTTTGCCCGTAAATGACCCACCATGCATGCGCTGTCTCCGCCGCTTGCGTGAGGAACCTGCGCACAAGTGCCATCGCCGCGTGGGCGACGGCGCCTGCATGTACTGCAGGTCGCATAACCGCGGCCTTGCAGGCTGCCGTCCCGTGAGTATACCTGATCTTGTTTATTCTGGCTCATGCTAACGCGTTTGGAGGTCCCCACGCCACACGTGCAGGATGCACGTCGTGTGGTGCGCTTGGCTCGTGCGTCTGTGGGTCGTCCGCTCGAGAGCAACGAGCATCGGCGCTTCTTGGGAGCCCTCAGGGAATTGGACTACACTCTGCGTGCTGCAACGCGCGCCGAAACCCGCCGCGCTGCAGAAGAGGATGTCTCTGCTGATTGGGAGCCTGCTGCCGGCGACGACGACGACGACGACGACGACGATGATGTGATGATTGTCGACCCTCCGCCACAGGCCAGCAATGCTGCGCCCTTCAACATGATACCCGTGCAGAGCGGCTCTCTGTTCATCGGGGGTGCTACGCAGCTCGTCGACGTGAATCCCAGTCGTTTGGCGTTCAGAGTGGAGGATCTGCCCCCGGGTACTGGCCCCGTCTTCCGCTTGGTGCTATACGGGTATGTGTTCCTTCTTTTGTCTTGTGGAGCTTGTGTTGACTGTCTGATATAGCCGCTTAGACTAGATCCGCACCGTGGGTGGTTGGTTGGGGGTGCGGTGGTGTTCTGCGGGTGGGCGGGTGGGCTATTGTTTTTAAGATACATGATATTTATCTCTTTCATATTGTATTCTTCGTAGTCCATAGTGTCTCTTGATGACTAGGAGTGGTGAAAAATTGCAAAACATGGATGACTGGCTCCGTCCGGCAAAGGGCTACCAACTCGCTGTAATAGCGCGCCGCCCACCGACATCAAAGACCGCCTTGCCCGAAGCTAATATAAGCGCATCGTCATATAATCGCGCGCTTGAACACCCCGATGCGGAGAAGTGGAAAGCAGCTATAGTAAAGGAAACTCAATAACTATATAATAAAGGCGCTCGGATCCTTATCAAGAAAAATGGTGTACCTCCCGATTCGCAGACCATCCCCGGTTGATGGGTGTTCAAGGCAAGATCGATTAGTGACACTCCGCTGTCTCAGGACTACAAGGCAAGGCCCGCTGGGTGATTCGGGGTAACATATTTGACACGGACTACATGGAACGCCATGCTCCGGTCGTTGATGAAGCTATACACAAGCTGCCATTCGCTTTGGCAGTGCGGCCTGGTTGGAAGATCAAGAAGGGGGGCGTCACCTTCGTAGGTTGCGGCATGACATCGAGGAACGGTCTAGTGCGAGGTTTTGGCCAATGAGGGCGCAGCGTGGCTCGTATAGCCGTTGCGCGTAGATAACGGTCAAAAATAAGCATAAAAGTGGTGTGCGCGATTCATTTTGTCTGTGCGTACGCATTTCCTAATTAGGAAACTGAACACAATCTAAAGGCTTTTTCTCTCACTATCTCTCCTCCTTTTTCCTCTTCCTCCCCAGGTTCATTCATCTCTCATTAGTAAGTCATGCTTTCTATCACCCAGTCCTTGTTGCTTCTTTCCGAATCGTTCTGTTGCTTGTCTTGGTCTCATGTCCACAGCAACATGATGAAGCGTCCTGTTTTGGCTTGCTGGACACGTTCCCAGCATGTCAGTTCTTTATAGCACGTTGTTTTGCCTTGCTTCCTTTGCTTTCTCTTCAGCTTTATCTTCCTGCATGTCTTATTCGGCTCTGACTTTGGCAGATCGATCATCATGGTGTCCGCCGCACATCGTTTGCAATACATTCAGCGCAGGGCTGCCCGCCGTCGTGCGCTCGCCGCCGCCGTTGCTCGTCATCGGCCGTTGCCAGTCCCCTTACCCACGCCAGAGGTTGCGACGACTCCGCAAGCAACGTCCACTGCTGCATCTAATGCGATGTCTTCCTCTCCCTCGCCCACGCCTTCCGAGTCTCCTTCGTCGACCTCCGCCGTTGCTGCCAGCCCGCTACTGCCAGCCCGCTCGCCCTCGCCAGAGCTTCCGACGACTCCGCAAGCAACGTCCATTGCTGCATCTAATGCGATGTCTTCCTCTCCTCGTCGAAGCCTTCTGAGTCTCCTTCGTCGAGCTCCGCTACTGCCAGCCCGTTCGCCCTCACCGGAGGTTCCGACGACTCCGCAAGCAACGTCTATTGCTATATCTGATGCGGTGTTTTCCTCTCCCTCGTCGTCTTCCGAGTCTCCTTCGTCAAGCTCCGAGGGCTTGCCGTCGCCACAAGTGAACGACCCCCCGTGCTTGCGTTGCTTGCGACGTTTAAGAGACTATCCTGACCACCGCTGCCTTCGTCGTGCGGTTGGGGGTGCCTGCAAATATTGCAAGGACCATAACCGCGGACTATCCGGTTGTCGCTCGGTGAGTTTGCATTGTGTTTGGTCCGATTACATGCTGATTTATCTTGGAGGTTCCCCCGGCCTCCGTCCGCTCGGCGCGCAATGTTGTCCGTCTCGCGCGCGCGTGTGTGTCGAAGCCTGTGGACAGTAAGGAGCGTGCTGCGTTTATTGAAGCGCTAAGAAACCTCGATGGTGCCCTTCGTGCGGCCACCCGGGCTCGGACTCGGCGTGCCGCCAGGAGCGATGCTACCACGGACGACGATGACGTTGTGATCCTTGAGTCGCGTCCGGCTGCTGTTTCTGAGTCGGAGAGCGCACGTCTCGCTCGCGAGAATGCGCTGCTTCGGCAGCAGATTCTGGACATGCAGTATGGCTTGACGCCCACTCCAGTCCATGGAGCGGCTAGGCTCTTTGGCACCTCGCATCCTACCGTGCCTGCTCCGCAGGTGATTGAAATCGACCCTAACCGTCTGGCTCTGCGCCTGGAAGATGTGCCTGCCGGCTCTGGGCCGGTCTTCCGGTTCGTCGTGTACGGGTAAGTGTCCACCCCTGAAACGGAGTATGTTCTAACGGTTACGCAGTCGTCTGGGCTAGATTCATGCTCTGGGTGGGTAGGTGGGTTGTTGTTTTGCTCCTGTCCCTATGGGTTGTTCGATGGTTCCGTTCTTGTGCTTATTGTGACGCCGACATACGGGCGGGCGGGTGCTTTTTATGAATCATATGGTGGCTATCTCCTTTCCATCATCCTCTTCGTAGTCTGTAGTGCCTCGCTGCCTACGTGGTGTGGTTATGGGATTATTTCTATGGTCTTCCCCTACAAGCAGGTAAAACAGTTGGATTTATGGGCAATTTGGTTGAATCAACTTGGGGCTGCAAAATCCAAACAAATAACTGATCCGATGAATGGCCCCATTAGCCGCCTGATAATTTGTCAATATCCCGTTCTTAGGTTGGTTCCTAGAGTTCCTCGTCCGTGGCTGGGCGGTGGGAGAGACTATCCGCCACTATATGCTTCTTCCCAGGCACATCATACATGCTTGACCGTGAAGTCAAACAGCCGAATCTAGGCCAGCTAGGAGGTGACAAGAGCACTAGGTAGGTCGGTAGCCGTTCTGTTTAGCTGCGCCACTAATGTTTTTGCATCAATTTCCAGGGAGAACGGAACGCCGTATATTTAGTGCCGAAACTTCTTATATGCCTTTAAAACCGCTCCGCATTCCCGTTTCCCAGCGTCATATAACTTCTCTGCGTCGGTCCAGACCACTGATTCATACCGTGCTGGGTGCCGCTTGCCGTCAATCACCTATATCAGACATGCCCCCCAGCCATGGAGGTTGGCGTTAACAACCTCCTTTATCTTATCAAACGCTTCCTACTGTTTTCCCCAATAGAACACAACACAACACTCTTCCGCAGTACGGCATACAAGGGTTCTACCATGACCTGGAACCATGGAATGAGAACCCGGAATCTAATAGCAACTCCGAGAAAGCTTCGACCCTCCTTAACTAACGTTGGCACTGGCTAGTTAAGCAGGTTTTCCACCTTCTAGGGTTCAGGATGGCGGCTGTTGTAATCATAAACCCAGCCCATCAAGTTAAAACCTAGCATAGCAAACTGCGACTTTTCTACTAACACGGGCTCTAGCGAACTTAATTAGGTATAACGTCCTATCGAGGTTTATTAAGTGTTCTAACATGAATCTCTAAATAGTAGGTAATGCTTCTCCTTCGTTATATCGCGTCTTTAGTCCCTTAACACCGATACCGTCAAGGAACGCGCGGACTACATAAGGAAGATGGTCTTCTAGAATGCAAGAAGCCACACGGACGAACTATATTACCGGGTTCGTGGCCGCCTACAGGATACTCGTCGTACGCAAGAGCCCAAGGGGCGTTATAATAGTTGTTTTGTCCCTATCCTCTTCTGCTAGTGTGATCTGATCGTATCTAGAGAAGAAATCCACTAGGGATGCGACAGCCATGCCGCTAAACTCTCTAACAAACTTATCCGCATTAGGCAGTGTGTTCGCATCTCGAATAGTTCTCTTATGGATTGGGCTGTAATAACCCATCGATATTTGCTATTCTTCTTGCGGACCAGAAACCAGGCATTACGGTATAGACCATGGCAATGCTCCTATAACTCTAGCTCGTAGGCGCTCCTTTGCCATTTCCGTTACCTCGTTGATTAACGCCTGGGGAACCTGCTAGATTTTATAAGGCACCGTTCGAATCTAGTAAGGTAGTGCAACTTCCGGACAAATTCGGCCAATATAAGTCTAATTCTATCTAAGGGCGCCTTCCCGCTTGATAAAGAGCTTATACAGGAATTCTCTTTCTCTAGGGCACAGTTCTAACCTAACTATCATCCTTTCCGATCTTTCTAGCGTCAAGCGGCTTTCCCGAGCGAATTCCGTGATTTAGGGGATCAGATACTTGTTAAATAGCGTGGAGATACTAGGTCTCGGATACTGTGTATTGTGATACTTCTTAAAGCAAGATTTTTTCTAATTTTTCTCTCCTCTAGGAGTCTTTCCCGTTAACTGATCAGAATCTATATATTGGACCTTCTCGGTCTTTCCGCTTGTAAAGCGTCGTAATGGTGGCTTAAAGCTGTTTTCCTTCTAGAAGCAATTTCTTTCTAGTAGTTCTGTTTGCCGTCGTTCTCGCCATTTCCTCAATTATTCACGCTATCCGCGCCGTCCAGTCGCTTTTAGCCGCTCCACCAGGGTTTTACATTGTACACATCTCTGGGCTGCCTCCAGGAGGCGGCAGCCGACACTAGGGCTATAGTTCCCTGATGGGTGCATCCAGTGCAGAGTAATAGTGTACGGAACCGCTCTACGACCTCCGCGGCCTCTGATTCGCTGGCCAATTCACCATCAATCAAGGGTAAATCGGCTAGCGAAGTAGAGGCGACCTCTCTAACTTTCTTTGAACCTCTATTTTCCACCGAAACCTTTCCTAATTCCGCTTTATTTTCATACTAACCTGCTCTAGCACCGCCCTCTGTGGGCCTTCAGATTCTATTAGTGCAGGAAGCTGTCTATTAGGCTTCTTCCTCCGTCTACTAACTGATCATCTAACCAGAAACCGGTTCGATAACGAGCGGTCCCTTTGATTCCTTCCGTGCCTCGTCTCGCAACGAATACTGCACGTCTCCATCAGCTCTCTGAATAGATCCAGATCTCCACCTCTCCGTTACGAAGTGTTTCCATAGATATTATCGGCTGACTCCGAAAAGGTCGTCCCAGAATGATTTCTTGGTCAAGAGAAATGACAATGAACATGAGGGTAAAGATCACGACATCTCTAACGCAGATGGGCACTTCTTCGCAACAGGCCACAACGTTGACTTGTGTTTTGACTGCATAACAAGGTCAACTCCCGGGTTGCTGCGCATGGGCAGACCTAGTTTCAGGGCCAACTACAGGCCCATGACGTTAACTTCAGCGCTAGTGTTAAACATGGCGGTCATCTCTCTTCCTTTGATGATAACGATGGCTCGTAGCACTGAGAGAGCGTATAGAACTAGGTCCGGAGGCTCAACATCTTCTAACCCTATATTATTGACTGTCACCTCTCCTAGACGGATCTCTAGATGAGCTTGACAAGTACCCACGCCTGCCTCCCTAGCCGGTGATATAATTTGCCCCATTTACGAGACTACCGGCAGGGCTTAGAAGCATCCTTTGTGCAAGCGTAGGGAGCATCTAAGCAGGTCTACGATAGTTGCATCGGAGAGGACCGGAATAGGAAGAGGAAGATTAGAAAGAGATTGCTAGTAATGCTGCTTTGAGGGACAATCGCCCTGATTGAAAGAGCTCCAAAGGTTACCCTTACAAGCTCTTTAATAGAGCAGTTGACTAGAAAGCACAAAAACAAGGCACTGTTACTATCTCTACCACAGATGCGGAGCTGCTGGCCCTAGCTATAAGTAAGCCATGTGACTCGCGAGCCCTAGCTCTATCCTTACAGGCTACCGCATGTCGTTAGCAGGATACACACGTATAGCAAGTGCGCACTAGGGCTGCCGCAGGTTGCTAGCATGGTACGCAGGCGTAGAGCATGCGCACTATAGCTGCCGCAGGTTGCTAGCATGGTACGCAGGCGTAGAGCATGCGCACTATAGCTGCCGCAGGTTGCTAGCATGGTACGCAGGCGTAGAGCATGCGCACTATAGCTGCCGCAGGTTGCTAGCATGGTACGCAGGCGTAGAGCATGCGCACTATAGCTGCC